>JGI24021J15306_10012173_pt1 | contig 10681 bp, 6 predicted proteins | sample Ectturendosymbi1_FD_15306 | JGI IMG/M metagenome (IMG submission 15306) | reverse complement strand
CTTTGCCCCCCCCCCAATTTTTGGGCTGGCTACGCCACTGGTTGTCATTGACCAGATGTTACTTGGATACACTTGGCGGCAGACGAAGTAGTTTTGTGTGATGGCCTTCATATACCCAATAGAAGAAAACTTTTGTACAAATCTACATGTATTGTTTAAGGCATCTGAACGCATTTGGAAGTTAGGAGCAAGGTTAAAGAACTAAAGATATAATGGTGTTAGAAAACTGAAGGTACAAAGTAAAGATGCAATCAAAGCAAACACTATTTCTTGTACACATTTTTTCCCAATATTTGATACTATTTGCTACCCATTTTGTGTTTTAGCCTTGTAACCAAAGATCTCGTTTATTTTCATGAAAATCTTGCAACTAATATACAGTAAATCTTTCCACAATGTTAACAGCATTTTCAAACGAAGCTGAACATGCAGCAAAATATAACAGGACAGACCTATTTAAAAACTTACCTTGAACAATTTAAAGTCTTCTTCAGGATTGGAAGATTTGTTTTTATCATTCCATGGAATTCTATGAAAAAAATATTGGCTTTATCTTTACCCTTCCCACAATTTGTAAAATCTCAACAAAACTAGGTTTTACACAAATAAATAGTACTCTGAGTCTGAGTCAATTCATTGCTGTTTTCAAAATGCTGATGATTATTTTTTCAGAACATTTTCAGTAAGATTTTACAAATGAAAAACAAACAACCTTGCAAGGATTAAGTTTTTTTCATGTTGCTGGTTTTGAATGACAAACACTGTGTTCTATAAATCATCTCCTTACTACCAGACATGGGGCGATTACAGCACAAATGTAATCGATTACGATTACTTACCACTTGCTCGATTACGATTAAACAAAATCGCAATGTTATCGATTACATTGAAAGTAATCACAATTACAATCGCGATTACCTTTGTCTTGAAACATCATCAGAACGAAAACAAACCTCATTTGCATGGTTTGATGTAAGTATATTTTCAGACAGCATACGATATTAATGAATGTAATAAACGAAATTACTAATCTGTGAAGATCAAGCACTGGAAAAAATTTACAATAATTGTTTACCGAGATGTTTGTAAACAATGGCGTAATTAGAGGTTTGAGCTAGAAGAGAAACTTAGCTGAAAGAGGCCAAGTGTCCTCTGTAGGTGACCTACAAGTCAACACTCAGAAATAAAACTTGAGAAATAATGGTGAATCCGGGTGTGGATGGCTATACTAAAACTCTAAATCAACAGAAAATTTCTGAAAAACGCAAAAAGACAACCTGCTGAAAGCCAAAAGAATACTAAAACCAAAATATAAGTTAAGTGAGGGCCTGGTTTTTACATTTAGCTGGCCTGGGGAGTCAAATCGACCCTCATCCCTCTCGTCAGTTACTCCACTGCAACAAACACTTTAAATACTAATTAAACAAAAATTATCAACGTTTAAACTCTTTGTTACAGTTGATAAACACCAAGGACAGTCGAATGACATCTATCAGGCTTGAACATTCGTCCAGCAAGGCTGAAAATGCGTTTGTTAATAAATTAAAAATTGCTGACTATTTCTTCGAAGTGCGGGTTACGATCGTCTGTAAGCCAGCATAGCATTGTGCAGCTTTAAATTTGAAATGAAATGAACAGTGACGCCAATATAGCTGCGCATCTGTCTACTGGATCACCAAACGTCAGTGGTCAACAAAACCTCATAGGTTTCGCTGAGTTTTTTTTAGCAGTATCTGGTGGATCACGGATGACATGCTAGTTATCAGTGTTGTGGAAAAATACTTTCGACTTGCAAGAAAGTACCTTATTTCTCTGAAAAAAATTGATTTACTGTATATAAATTACTGTAATAATTATATACATAGCCTACTCCAGCACTTACAATTACATTCATAAGTTTACTTGAAATATACATAAATAATACCAACACCTTTCCTCGTAATGTCCCGCTATTCTGTTGCCGAAGTGTCAACTCGTTTTTAAGTAAAGCTGTTATTTTTGTTGCTACGTCTCACTAGACTCGCTACGTTACTTCTGGCGGCCAACAGGAAGGGAAGCTGGAACGAAGCGAGAATTTGCTACAAACGTTGTGCATGCCGCTGGATGGACTATCTGGATTTAACGCAGACAAACAGGCAAATGGCCTTCCCTGAAACATAACCATAACAAACGATGATAAAGAAGGAAACAGCCGCCACAACCGCGGTTCAGCACACAGTGATGTAGGGTGAAGATGACCAAGTTTAATCGCGAAGGTAATCGTCGATTACGATTAAATTGGCAATGCAATTGATTACGATTACTCAAAAAACTGTAATCGATTACGATTGACGATTACCCCATGTCTGTTTACTACCATTCATTTCTCTAAATTAAACAGTTCAACTCATCTGTCAGTTAATCTTTCTTTCAGTCCATTATTGTTTTTGTGACACGACAAGACGTTAATTGCAGTCACCTGACACAATTGCATTCAAACTAACTCCAATCTTTATTTCATTTAGATTGTGCAGCAAAACAGCTACAGTTTGAATTTATAACTTCAATGTTTTTGTATTATTGCCATCAATGACACACAAGAGAAAAACTGCTGATTAATTTTTAAGAATATTTACTATTACCAGGGTTTTTTAAGGTGCTTTAGGGACCTGAATCGGGCCCTAGAATTGAAAATTGGGTCCCTACAATCAGAGAAAATTATCACTGGGTCCCTAGAATCGGAGAAATTGGGTCCCTACAGGTCCATACTGGGTACCTAACATTTTCCTTAAAAAAACCTGCTATTACATTTTGTCTTTCATCAATGTAAGGAAAGTTGCCTCATTATTACAAGTAATCAATGCAGCAAATGTTGACTGACTCTGCAGATTATTTGAAGCAGTGGTCTTCAAACTTTTTTGTACAATTGCCCCTCTACATAAATTTTGCATGAAAATTTCCCCCTACCTATAAAGCATTGTCTGAAAATGTTCTTGTGTTTTGAAAATAATTCAGTGCTAATGAAATATAAGTTATGGGAAATATTGTTAGCACAAAGCAAAGTTAATGCAAAAGCATTTGTAGAATAAATGTTATTCATGTCCAAAATATAGCTGGTTCCAACTAATGTGAACCTTGCGCCTGGTGTTTATCTGCAAGCTTTTTCAAAGCAGGTTACAAGCTGGTCAGCTTAAGTCGTATTGCGTTTCCACCCATCTTGTTCATGTCAAGATGGCTGTGGTATTTGTTACACATGTGCGCAGTACTTGACTGAAACTTGCTCAGCAACAACATGATGGGAAATGCCAGTATACTTAACTACATTACTTAATTATAATGAATGTTTTAACCAAAAATTTGTCAGTTATTTGACCAGGGTATCGAAAAAAGCACAAAATATATCTCCACTAAAATAAAACAACATGCAAAATCTTTAACACTATAATCTCAGTACTTTTATAGCACACCAGTAGCAGTCTAAGCAGTATAATGCTTACTTTTAATACTTTGTCTTTCACATATTCTTACACAACACAGCAAAGAAAACATGTTAGCCAATGCAAATGTATTAAAGCTCATTTTTCCTTACTTTATGACCTATTTTATCTTTTTCCCAGTAAATGCTACAACATACTTAAATTTTGTTTTTAACGGATCCATCCACTCCAATCCATGAACAGTTTCAGAATCAATTATCACAGGAAGCCAGCGAATCAAAGGAAGCTTGTAAGTTGAATTGAGATCCATGAGTTTGCTGAGATGAAAACATTACAAGTCTTGTTTAATCCCATTCATTTGGAATTTCAAAATAACAACTTTCTTTGCCTTATTCAAAATAAAATTTATAGTGTATATTTAAACATTAGGCAGCCGTAAATTCTAAAGCTAAACCTTCAAATTTTTTGTTTTGATAAGAACTCTATAACCATATCTTGACTATTTAAATATATGTAAACTCTATCATTAGTTTTCTTTATAAGGATTCATTAGCAAAGCTATAACCAAATTGGGGTGTTCACATGAAAAAAGTTTGGCTGTACAAACTTCCTGAATAACTTCAAGAACAAATTACAGTAGAAATTATTTAAAAATGAATCGGCTGAAACAACGTTTTGATTAGGCTGAACAACATTTGAATATTTTGAAATTTCCTTCACTAAAAAAGTTTCAGCAGCATTGAAAGCATATCATTCCCAATGTCACAAATAATGAAAAACAAATACAATATCTTTTTCAACAAACATCACATGAAAATTTGCTTTAATGAGTTGTAAAAGACCGCAAACGTTTTGGAAATGCAAGCTGGAAATTTGATTCAGTCTTGTCCAAAATGAGGCTGTGCCCATAATCTTTCCTTATTAAATTCTGATCTAACGTCATAATTGGCTATGCAGTAAGATAACAAGTTAATAAGCCAGATCTTATACAATTTCAACAATGTATATCAAAATATTTTTTTTAAATTTAATAGTATTTTTTGACAAACACAAATATTAATATATATATATATTTTTGTGATGAGCTCATGGAAAACCTTATGATAAACGAAAAAACAAGGTTAATACCACATTTACAAAGCATGTGGAGTTTGCACAAAGAAAACAAATGAAATGCACTCAGAATATAGCTCTTGGAATATAAAAAAAAGTGTTCAGTGTTCAGAAAAAAGCCTTTAAAAATGACATTTAAGCATTTAATAAAGAGTTTCACATCAACATTATTTATTGATAAGATTTGAGTTTGGAATATTCAGAATAAGCAGTGTCTATTTTGCCACCAGGATGGCAGCAGCAAAAGGCTTGGTAGAAAGGAAGTAAGTATAACCAAAGATAAACCTACAACCTAACCCTAGCCGTCCGTAGCCCTAAGCTGACCCTAATCCTAACCTATCCCTAACCTAACACTAAGCTAACCTAACCTATCCCTAACCTAAGGCTAAGCTAACCTAGTGCTAAGCTGACACTAACCTAACCTAGTGCTAAGCTAACACTAACCTAACCCTAACCTAACACTAAGCTACCTAATTCTAACCTAACCCTAATTCTAAACTAACCCTAATCCTAACCTAACAAGACTAATCCCTAAAGGTAACACCTAAGCGGAGCCTGGAAAAAAGCAAATAAAAAAACAAAAGTCGGCAAGGCGAGAGTCGAACCGCAAACCATAGCAGCCGTAACACTTAACCATTACACCACAAGCAGGACAGAGTTTTCTTGACAAAGTGACCTTTTTCTTTGTAATTGCATCATGCTACGTGATCGAATCTTCGACTGCCAGCACAATAGCTCCAGCCGATCTGTTACCACCAGAATATCACTGGTAAAATAGACACTACCTTCAGAATATTACTAGTTTCATCATGTCTATATGAACTATATACCCTATTGCTGACTTTTTAAAAATATTTCAGATTTGAAAGCTTATTTTTCTTTTTACAACTAAGTCACTTTGTGAATTTATTATCCTTACTCACTGTTTTGAAGCTACAGTAATAGTAATTTGTACCACTTTAGCAATCATCAGTTAAAAAAAACGTTTTTTAGAAATTAGTTAATTACACTGTTTATATTATAGTCTTTCACATAAAAATTGATTCAAGACCTGTTTGTTAATTATTTTTGGTGGACCCCAACATACAAAAAGGATACCTGGATAATTTGGTCACAGCCAAAATGCTCTATCGATCTGTTTGCAGTTTCTATAAAGCTGACAGACAATTCAAATTGTGTTGCTTTCATACCATTTGCACAAAAATTTACAGTTACTAGTAGTAGTATAGTAGGCTATAGCCTATCCGTACTGTTGTAACATAGATTTTTTGAAAAGCAAAAATATCAAAACTAGGGCAAAGATAATAACTGAATCCAATCTATTAGTAAGGCTTGATTGTACTTACCTTTTGAGTTTTAGTGCTGGCTGGGTGAGAATTAATTTTCACTCAGTACAATAAGTTGAGTGATGCTCAAGCAAACAGCAAAGCAGTAACAAACAACCAAACGCCCATTTCTGCCCAATTTTAAACGCTCAAAGAAGAGGAACTGCGGTAATTGCAAGTTTCGTCGGCGAAAAACCCATAAAAAACACCCGGGGTTTTACCAGACGCTGACCTCAGCGAAGTCAACGAAGACAACTTCCAGTTCCAGGACAGTCTATCTCTCCAAACGGCAACCAGTGAGAAGACTTCTGATGATGGTACTTTCCCTTGCTAAACTCGCAGCAAGTGGATCGTTAGGAAGTAGGAACCAGAGATGATCACTATCCGGCTTGCCGGTTGGATATCCGGAAGGATAGTTAGTTTGCAACCGGATACGGATATCCGAAATCTGATTTCAAACGGGAACCGGATATGGATCCGGATATCCGAAACGCTTTTATCGATATTTCGAGGATTCAGACTTTTGGACAAAGTTGCACATTGCACAATCATTCATTGATTATTTTCAGAAGCATCTTTTCAGCCTTCTGTGCCATGACTCCGAGTCTGTCTATGGTGTAATCTCTGCACCGTAGTGTAATCTCATTCCCCTCTTAATCTGCTAATTGGACACGCCTAATTTGTCAGCATGAATCTGTTCCTGGTGTGCCAAGATACGGTTCTTTCGGTATACAAATAAGGACGTTGTTTGCTGCGTACCTGGGCTAAGGCTAGTTAGTATAGGTATACTGTGATCTAGTCTAGACTAGCTAGAGCACTCTCGCTCTTTTAATGTGGTCTGTAGTCTACACCAGGCTTGGCAGTCTTCACGCCTATTCTATGTGAGCCTGCATTGGCTGGTTGTTGGATGATACCAGGCCAGATAGCTTTTTTCTTTCTTAAATATGATATGCAATATTGTTGTTTTGTGTCATTAACTTGTTGGACTGAATTTTTAGTCAGTCATTTCAATATAAATGACATAGTTTAAGCCAGTGCATTGTTTTGAATGCTGTTTTGGTTTGTAGACTAGCATTGCTATGTAGTTACAGGAAGGCTTGGTTAAAGTGCAACAATGGGTAAGATTAATTTATAAATGAATTATGAATATGAACTCATGGATGGTGTTAAAATCTAACCGTTGTTACCAAAGAATCGACTAATGAAAGACTTGGTGTGCCAACAGAACCGTCACCAGAAAGTCTTCTATAGGGGGGGTTACATTTGTGCAGTGGGGCTTGACATTCTAATGTTTGAACAAACATCACGGTTTTATTGTGCTTCATATTTCAATTTGGGGGGGCTTGGAGCTTTGTTTTGTAAGGGCTAAGCCCACCAAATTCCCCTCCCCCGTGGCGACCGGACTATATGGCAAAACTTCAGCTTGCTTTTAATGCAATTAATTGACTCGCAAAAGTTCTTAGGTTACATCAAGCTTGCAAGATCTGTCAAACTTTCTATTTATAAGCATGCCTGTGCCCAGAATAGACCTATAGGGACCCGACCCAGAATAGACCTATAGGGGCCCGATTTCTCTGATTCTAAGGACCCGGTGATAATTTTTGCTGATTCTAGGGATCCTATTTGCAATTCTGGGGGCCTGAATCGGGCCCCCAAAACGCCTTAAAAAACTCTGCCCATATACATATATGTGGCGCAAACAAGCAATAAAAGAGTGATCCCGATGGAGTGATCTTGGCGAGTTACCTCTAATAATGCTTGTGAAGCTAATGAGCAGTTGATAGTACTTACTTATAGTGAAAACAAGAGTGATCTCGTGATCTCTATTGTTGCCTGCTGCCACAGACAGACATTTTTATTTAACATATATCAGGAGGAGAATGACCGAAAGGTCTTCGAGTCATCCTCCCCCGCGAAATACAAGTCGAACTGCACAGAAGTTAAGAAAAAATCTGCAGAATTGTAAACATATACCTGCAAGGACGGTGCAGACATAACCACAGGACATAAGCACAAACAAACAGGACATAAGCACAAACAAGACGCGCTACAACACAATTACAGTAGGCAACCGGAAAAATTAAATTTTTACATATGTGAGGATGTTCAATTAAGTAGTTTTTCTGTAACCATCTGCGTATTGCCACAGTGTGAAGCTTTGTGCACTTGCCGCTCAGGCTTTCCAACCGCAACAGTGGCACAACGCATTCAGGTAGTGCCTATTCCGCTTCATGAGGCAAAACCTGTATTGATACTATTTTGCCTTCATTTGAACACAATTGATTGAAGTGTTCATGTGACAAGTACAATATGCAGAGACAATTGGTTGGGGTTTAAGAGTTTATGGTTAGGTTTTAGGATCAGTGCTTATGGTCAAGGTTTAGGGTCAAGTTTTGGTTTGGTGGTTCAGTGTTTAGAGTTGGGGTTTGGCCTGCAGTTCACTTGATGCAAACAAGAAGCTGCTGACTGCTTGCCAGCCCTGAAACCATTACAACACTTGTCCATGCATGTGGGACTGAGCTGTTACAGATGTCACGGTCAACTAAGTAGGACATGTGTTCCAAACTTGTCATGTGACTACTTCAGCCAATCGTCCTTATCTAAAGACAAAATAACTTCAGCAGTTATTTTGCCTCATAAGGCAAAATAGACACTACACAAAAATGTATGTTGCGCATCATAATACACTTTTGGATAGTTTTCGGACATGGATAGTATGATTTTAACCAAAACAGGATTCTGATCGGAAACGGATATCATTTTTCAAAAACAGGACAGGATCGGATAGTAAAAATCCACTATCCGATCATCTCTGGTAGGAACCAGAGGTAGGACCGGCTCTGGATTACCGGAGTTGACTCCGGCAGGGTTCTGCATTTTTCTTTCAGACCCGGATCCGATCCTGGAGTCAAAAATTTGTAAAAAAACGGATCCGGAGTCACTTTTCCATTTCGGCAGTAGCAGGAGTTTGTGTGGTCATTTCTTAGGTAAAGACATGGGTAAATTACGGTTGGATCGATGATTGTAGCCGGAGTCTGAACAAGTGTCGGATTCTCAAACTTGAAGAATAGCCGGAACCGGACCCGGAATCCAAAATTTTGGAATAGGAGCGTAGTCTGAAAAAGTGACTCCGGACACCTCTGTTACGAACTAGGACATGCAGTAGAATTCACCTATAACGACTCCAGCTATAACGACAGTTCGCCCATAACGAGGCTTTTCCGTCGGTCCCCACAAAATATTTTGTTCGTTCATAACGGCAGTTGCAAGTTTTCCTCACAGTTTGAAGTGAAAGCTCGGCTGTGTGGAACCAAACACACTAATCTTTTATGACCGAATAGTAACCGATGAGCCGTGACAAGTGTGACGGAAGAGCTTCATCAAGAATTGCGCCATCAGCAGCAATGGAGGGAATTCGTTACATAAGTTTTACTGTACATACAGTATTAGCAGAGATGCCACTTTGGATGTTATAACATCAGATTTGATGTTTTCAGAATTTTTTTGATGTTTGATATTTACACTACAAACTTGATGTTGAAAACGATTGTCATATCGTCAGTGACGTACGAGGGGGCGGGGCCGCCGCCCCCCCCTCCGGTTTGAAAAATTCAGGGCAAACTCTGTTTTCAGGCCAAGCTCAAGTTGCCCAAAAATCCTGAAAGATAAAAAATATTTCAATACAGTGAAAAATTTCAGGGCAAATTCCGTTTTTCAGGGCAAGCGCAGGTTGTTCAAAATTGTGAATGATAAAAAATATATATTCAATACAGTGAATTCAGGGCACACTCTGTTTTTCAGGGCGAGCAAAAGATTCTCAAAAATCCTGAATGTAAAAACTATATTCAATACAGTGAAAAATTTCAAGGAAAACTCTGTTTTCAGGGCAAGCGCAAGTTCCTCAAAAATCCTCATTTCAATCATGTGAAAATTATCAGGGAAAACTCTGTTTTTCGGGGCAAGCGCAAGTTGTTCAAAATTCTGAAGGATAATAAATGCATTCAATACAGTGAATTCAGGCACACTCTGTTTTTCAGGGCAAGCAAAAGTTGCTCAAACACCCTGAATGTGAAAAGAATATTAAATACAGTGAAAAATTCCATGACAAACTCTGTTTTCAGGGCAAGCGCAAATTCCTCAAAAATCCTGAAAGATAAAAATATTTCAAAGCGGTGAAAAATTTCTAGGCAAACTCTATTTTTCAGGGCATGCGCAAGTTGTTCAAAATTCTGAATGATCAAAAATGTATATATTCAACACAGTGAATTCAGGGCACACTCTGTTTTTCAGGGCAAGCCACAAGTTGCTCAAAAGTCCTGAAAGATAAAAAATATTTCAACACAGTGATAACTTTCATGGCAACGCTGTTTTTCAGAGCAAGAAAGTTGTTCAAAAATCTGAATGGTAAAAAATCAGTGACGGGCCGTCAGGGGAGACAAGGAAGGGAGTTCCACCCTTAGCATAATCATAAAATGTGCAAAACGAATTATGGATCCAAAATAACAAATTGAATAAAAATATGTCCTTTCATGTTGAAAAGGTGCAATTATTGTATGATTCTAATCATTTTCGTAGTCAATACATCTAAATTTGCATATTTCTTCTTCAAGTCAGGGGTCAGTCACGAAGGAAGGCAGCGACTGCTTGCGCTCCTCTCACCGGGTGGCATTCGCATAGAGCAGTTTGTCACAAACTGTGGTGGTGAGCGCTTGCCGTGCAGTCACCTTTGCGTCAGCTCTGTAACCTTCATGTCAGTAACAGTGTAATGTTTGTATACACTTTTAATATATGTACTCCTACTATATGCTCTCGCATTCCATAGACTGG
>JGI24021J15306_10012172_pt1 | contig 10681 bp, 3 predicted proteins | sample Ectturendosymbi1_FD_15306 | JGI IMG/M metagenome (IMG submission 15306) | reverse complement strand
AGCTTCACCAGCGTGTTTTAACAGAGTGCTTTGAAAAGCACTTCGAAAAAAAGACATGGTTTCATTTGGCTTCTCAAAAAAGAAACTTTTTGGCACTGTCCCACCTCTTTTGAATAAGTCTATGGGTTTAATAACAAAACTCTTGGAAAAACAGTTCAAAGATAGTCCTTAGCAAAGTAGGCTACTCCCAGCCTCTCGCTGCAGAGATCACGCACTGCGGTTTCATTGGTGCATGCACATTTTTTATTGAATTCAGTAGAAATTCTAAACGGGGTGGAGGGCAAGTTGTTTTCTCCATCTCGCAAACAACATAACAACAAAGAAAGCTTAGCCACTGACCTCTTTGAACGGCTAAATTTTGAACAATCTTTTTTTAAACCGTTTTTTAAAGGAACTCCTTCTTACAAAACTTCATAAAAAATAACCTATGCAAAGTCTCGAGACGAAGAGCTCGAGACCGAGACCGAAATCCTTCGAGACCGAGACCGAGACTTCAAAAAACGGGTCTCGAGACGTGTCTCGAGACCGAGACCAAGTCTCGAGACTCCATCACTGAAAATTAGGCACCAGATTTTTCTGCAGTGTTGATAAAATATCAGCCGTTTGAGCAAATCGAGAAACGTTCACATTCCTTACACCGCTTGATTTAGCGAAGCGTAATTCAAGAACCACTGAAATACACGCCTAAATGATGTGTACAAGACTGGCTGGATCGGACTCGTTGACAAAAAAGTCAAGGTCACCATTTCGCAACTGCACTTGTTAAAATCTGGTTTGCAACGGTAAGTAAAACAACTGAAATATTGAAAATCATCCGTCATGAAAAGCTTACCTGGTGGGTTCATCAAAAAACATAACAGGAGGATTGTTCACCATCTCCAGTGCAATGGCAAGGCGTTTCCGCTGTCCCCCCGACAATTTGGCCGTTCTTGTTTTCCTGCAAGGCATCAGGCCGAGATTGCTGAGAATCTCGACCACTATGTCGTCTTTCGCTTCCTCGCTAGTTGTTGGTTTCAGCTTCAAGTTGGCGGAAACCTGACAAGTTCAGTGCCACGTTACACGCATACACGAGCTGGCTCGTTTTTGCAGCCAAGGTCTAAAAAAATGAGGAAGCGCTTGTTTTATATTTTCCTCATCGCTCCTGAACGGTCAGCATCCTGAAACTGTCGCTTGTCTCTGTTTCCTTCAAAACAGATCATCTGCAGCGCGAAAGATCATCTGCAGCGCGAAAGCCGCCAAAGTTCTTCATCAGTTCACAATGGTCTGTGCTGTGGGTAGGAATGTGTTACCTCAAGTAGAAAACACATAAGGGTGTTTTTAATTTTAAAATGCTGACCGGGTATTTCATCCTCTTGATGCATCAAATCTTTACTTTCAGCGAACTGTAACCAGGCCTACGTTTCAGTAGCAAGGGTGTCTGAAAGCTACCAATACGCTGTTTCTCACTGACTAAATCCATTCGAAATCACTTCACAAGCGTAAGCCAGGTCTTCTACACTTCGATCAGATTTTGTCGTGGAGATGTACTGCAGAAATAGGCATAGATCCAGAAGGTAAGGATCAACACAAAGCACATGGTTTACAATTCTACCTCAGGGATAGTGATAGCCGTAAGTTGCGATTAAAATATTTAAGATTAAAAGATATTGGAATGTCCGCCTAAACAATGCTTTTTCGTGATTTGCAATTCTGAATCTTCAAAGCAAATTTTCAAGTACAGCTACAATGTAAATTTCCCATGCCTGAACGATTCCATGTTAAAAAACGTTACGCTAAGTTTTATCAAAGAAAAGTAGCTGATTGTTTCTAAATACACAACTGTTAGTCACTCACAACCAGTGGTGCCAAACCTGTGGTTTTGCCCCTAGATCTGGGTTTAATGCGTTTCTGCGTTTTTCTTCTGAAGAACTGAGGTTTTTACGATTTAACTGCATACTGCTGATTTAACATAGGGTATAATTAATCAAACTTTTTTTAATCTCATCATTCTTGATCTAGTTTTATCTAGGTGCCTTAGTCTTAAGTGTAACTGATGAACAAGCAACTGACACCTAGTAAGTTCCAAATATTAGCTAGGTGCAGTGAGTTCTATTGACAGAGTTACTAATGAAGCAAGCCCAAAGAAAAAGATGAAGTGGTACACATAGCAATGTAAAGTAGAGTTGTTTAAAGCAGAGTTGCGGAGTCGGAGGTTTTTGCGTGGAGTCGGATTTGTAAGAACACTGTGAGTCTATTTGAATCATTTTTGACATCGCACTCCTACGTTAGGAGTCCTAACTAGCAGGGTTGCGGAGTCGGAGGTTTTTGGGTGGAGTCGGAGTGGGATTCCTAATGACACTGGGACTCTGGGAGTCGAAGTCGGATTTTTTTGGCCGACCCCGACTCAGGATGTCCAATTAGATCATTTTTTAAAACACTCTTAAATTGGGAATTCTCTTTGAAATGGTATAATTTCTTTTAAAACTTTTGTTGAAACAGAGATTTCTTGCTGTGCACCACGATTTCCATTGATTTGAACAGCCAAATTTCATTCCCTTTATGTTAAGGAGTCGGAGTCGGAAATCTTGGAAAGGCCGGAGTCGGGAGCCAGAAATTTTGGAAAGTTCGGAGTTGGAATCGGATATTTTACCTCCGACTCCGCAACTGGTGCCAGCTGAAATGGTACAATTTCTTTGGAAACTTATTGAAACAGAGAATTCTTGCTGTGCAGCATAATTTCTATTGATTGTTAGCTGCTACAAAATTAGCTAGCCTCAGCTTAAAGACCCAGCATCACAAGAAGAACGCATTTTTTATGAAACAATTCGCGTTGCTTAGTGTTTAAACTTTATTAAACAGTTATCCCTAACCACAACCGCTTCAGGCGTCATTGCTCAACTGACATTGTCCAGATGGTTCTCTGAGTCTGAGTGATAATAGCTGACCGTGAAAGAGCATGTATCATACCCAAGCGAACATGCGTTGCGCAGTTGTACTAGCTTGTGTATGTGCTATCGCAAACCACCGCGCATGCTTCCGGTGATTAGAAATTGCACAAACGGTTGAAGTGACATGAACGTTTCATGCGGTAACTTTAAAAACATAATGTTTGGCCGGGCGGGGCTGATGTACGTGCAAATCTGATGGTTATGTCAGGGTTTTTTAAGGCGTTTTAGGGACCCGATTCGGGTCCCTAGAACTTCAAATCGGATCCCTGGAATCACAGAAAATTATCATCGGGTCCCTAAAATCAGAGAAAATTGGGTCCCTAGAATCAGATAAATCGGGTCCCTACAGATCCATATCGGGTACCTAACATTTTCCTTAAGAAAAACCCTGGTTATGTATTAGTGAGCAGAATACGATCGGTGCGGTAGATGGTTCCGAACGGTTGCTTACTTTGAAGTTTAAATGTGACATCGGGGAGTTTATCACCGAGTGTGACAGACTGATACACTTTAAGCTTCATACATTACACAGATTGTATGTCCTGAAACAATGTGACACTAGCTGACGTAGTAAAACGTATACGTTAATTACATTTATTAAGTTAGGGTAACAATTGCAAATAGTGGCAGACTGTTAAATAGAATCGATTATTGAAAGTTAAAAACCCTAGTAGCTTTAACACCAAGATTCGAAACTCGAGTAGCTTTACTGGGTGCACGCCATTTGGTTTACTAATTACAAATTTACTGCGAGCAAAGATTTTTTATTATTTTTGAACGTTTTGAAATAAACACCGAACATTGCATTTATTTGAGCGTTTACAGATTTACAGAAATAAAAACTTGTGAAGCAAAAATATCTTTCAATTTTTTTTGCCAGTGACAAAGTGACTATTGCAATGACTCCAGAAACATTGCTGACATAACTGTACTCAATGGCATTTCTCTGAGATTCTTTTCTCAACCTGAAGTGTTGGCACTAATTGGTGAAGAGGCACGAAAACTAAGCGTCTCTAAACAGAGATAACATATAGAAACTAGTACTTGACGAACATGAAAACCAAAAGGAACAGCTGAAGAGCCAGCTAAGCAACAAATTTGTTCGGCTGAAAAGGGATGCATGCACACGCCACCATGTCAATTACTTTGTCATTAATGTCAGGTATGTATTGTAGACGAAGGCAAAAATTACACCAAAACCTTACCTATAAGCAGGGCTACCATCGATCTGGAACCAAAAATAAGGACGGTTAAGGAAAATTTGATTTTATTACCTAAAAAGAAACCAATTGTTTCTTTTTGCACGGCTAACAACAGATCATATATTTGCCTATTTACCTCCAGGAACCATTTGCTTCAGCAATGTTTTATTCTCGAATTCCTTCTTGTAATCCTCACGGAAACCGTATTTTTCGCTTGCTTATTTCTTTACTCTAATTAAATTAAACCTTGGCTACAAAACCAGCTTTCCTAAGAATCCCAACCAGAGGTAGACAGCTTGTAGTGTTCACAATGTCTGATAGTGCGTTACGTCTCTGTGCTACAAGATTATACATTATACTACTTTTATGATGCCACAAAACCTTGATTACAAAATGTTTACGATGCGATAGTAATGGTCTGTGTGTCTAATAGATATTGCTTATTCAAAATTGTTACGCTTTAGAAAATAAAGAAGAAATAAGGACGTAGGTCACAAATAAGGACATTTCTTAGAAATAAGGACTGCAATGTATACTTATAAAGGGTAGTACTGCAAAATATGGACAAATCATAGAAATAAGGACGGCATGGTAGCCCTGGCTATAAGAGATACTGAAGCCCAACATTCCGCCAAGTTCTGAACACAATTGGTTGAAGATGTGTTGTAAGATAATGGCATTCAGAAAGACCATGCGTTCTGCATTACCACAGATAATGTGTCCAACATGGTGAGTATGGCCAAACAACTCAATGAACAACCAAGATAAGGGTCACATACTACAGATGAAAGTGCAGCAGAAATTGAAGAAAAATCTGGGGCTAGTCCCAGCAACCAATTAATTGTATGTGATGACTTGACTCACTTGACTATATTTAATTTTTATGATTAGTTCTTAAAATTATTTGATTAAACCAAAGCCTTAACTTACGTATCAAGCGATAATAACAAATTGCTTATTTCTAAAATAATTTTAGCTCACTTATTTGCCTTTGTTGACAAGCAAACTTCATTCACGTTATGTTAAGGAGTCGGAAGTCGGAAAGTTTGGAAAGGTCGGAGTCGGAAAAATTTGGAAGGTACGAGTTGGAGTTGGAAATTTTATCTCCGACTTCGCAACCCTGGTTTAAAGATCCAGATCTCAGAGATTGGCTACACCAGGACAGTGGGAATGAAGATTTTCGTAATTGTAAAGGCTGCAGGATCACCCCTACAAATGCAAGCAAGTCCATGTTACTGAGACATAAAGATTCAGACAGACACAAAGGTTCGTTAACGAAGTTATATTCACTAGCACGTTTTGTGGCTAAAAGGTTCACCTGATTTTGTGTAATCTTCCTGAGTTTTTCTGTTCATTTCAATAGATCTCATTTGCAACTTTGGTCACAATCAACCAGGACATTAGCTCCTCGCTCGTCCAATGGTTAAATTTTAAAAAGTGGTTCGTTTGAAACTGGCCCGTAGCAACGGGAAGGCATTCGGAGGCAATGATCGCCAAATTTTTTTGTGCCTCCAATTTTCTTGTGACCGGAAACGTTTGCTTCAAACATATAATAAAAACAAAAATCTTTCCTCCCTAAAAATATATTTTACACCCCCAAACCTAAAAACTGGCTACGGGTCTGGTTGAAAACACGAACAGTTTTCAACACAAATTTTCTGGGTTTATTTGGCTTGTAGTTAGTCTCTGAGAACTGAACTGTTGTTTTATGGTAGCTCTACTTTGCTTAAAGTATGTCAAAGCTAATCCAATCGCATGGCAATATCAAGGGTTATATCCAGGGCTACCATACCGTCCTTATTTCCAAGATTTGTCCTTATTATGAAGCACTGGTGTAGTTGGGGGGTGCAACTGCACCCCCAAACGTTTTGACTTGGTGAAAATTCGGGAAAAATCCCATAAAATCGGGGCAAAATATCTGAGAACCTTCTAAAACGTCCTGAAAATCTGAGCAAAAATGGCGCCCAACATGCTCTGATTTGAAAATAATGGCGCCCAAATTGACATGAAGAGTTTTTTTTGGAGGACACTTATTTTGAAGTAGTTTTCGGGCAAGTTTGGGAGAATCCGGGAAAAATTCCTTCGCACCCCCAAAAATTTGCCTGCTCCACATATGTTTTGAAGTACTATGTCTTAGAAAATATTACTGTCCTTACTTCTAAGAAATGTCCCTATTTGTGACTTGCGTCCTTATATTTTCTTATTTGCTATAGCGTAAAATTCTAAATAAGCAATATTTAATACAAATAAACTTACAGACCTTTTCTATCTCAACGTAAACATTATGTAATCAAGGTTTTGTGACGTCATAAAAGTAGTATTATCCTGCAGCATAAAGACGTAACACACTTTCAGGCGTTGTTAGCACTGTAAGCTGTCTACTCTGGTTAAGTTCCGTAGGAAAGCTGATTTTGGTTAGGTTTCTTAGGAAAGCGAAGTTTCAGCATTTAATTAATTCAAGAAATAAGCAAGCAAAAAAAACTTTTTCCGTGACGATTACAAGAAGGAATTCGAGAATAAAACATTGCTGAAGCAAATGGTTTCTGGACATTAATAGTCAAACATATGATCTGACGTTAGCCGTGCAAACGAAACAATTGTTTCATTTCAGATAATAAAATCAAATTTGCCTTGGCCGTCCTTATATTTTTATTCTAGATCGATGGTATCCCTGGTTATATCACACAATTTGCAAAAAACTACAATGAACTCAGAGTTCGCTAGATTTATGCAAACAAAATTTTAGGAATCGGATATTTTGTGGAAAAATACGTCTAATAACAGTTTTAAAAACATTTGAAAAAATATTTAGCAAGTTTTGCTATTGAGTTTCAAAATACTTTATTTTGCACCGCTTCAAGGCAAAGCAACAGCTATGCTTGCGAATTTAAATACAATTCTTATGCCTGAGGGTCCCTCTGCACAAAACTTTTTACCCGCCATTGGTAGCACTGTTCGAAAGACACATTTAATGCAGACAACGCAGGCAAACGAACTGACCATCATCGACTCCATGACAGTAAGGTGTGGCAACAAGCAGTCGTCCTGCATGATATAACTCGACTGTTTGCGAAACGATCCCGATTCCCGTCGCTTGCCATTTATCAAGATTTCTCCTTTCATTCCACGCTCTCTGCAACACATGGTCATGTTTGCAGCAGCGTCGTAGATGTAGCCAAGCAAGTTTATATTATTCCAACACAGTTCCAACGAAAACGTTTCATAGTTCAAGCTATTTTATGGTAATATCATAGGTAAAGATGCCCCAAGCCAAACTTCCCACAAATTCCCCCTTGAATTTTAGCACGGCAAACTTAAATCGCACAATTCATTAAGACTGCGCTAGCGCACTTGAACAAGCTTTCAAGTCATAAACACACAAGACCTGCACCTCTAGCAAAAAAAGTGCGCCTTGGAAGATCTAGTAACGTAAGCCCCCGAAACACTTTACAAAGGCTTTAAAGGCATATGCAAATTTTCCAATTTCGAGTTGTCTTTCTCGCACAAAGTGTTTGTGTTATCAGACATTTCCATTATCAAAAAAGTCGAACAAGATGTATCGGACGCACCTGTATCCCGCTAGCAAGTTCATTAACGAACTTTTCCCTGCCCCGGATGGTCCCAATATTCCGACGAGCTGACACGGAGAAAAACATCCTTGCAGACACTTCAAGATGCATTTGTAACCTGAGAAAAAATCATAATAAGAATTGCAATTGACGGATAATTTAACAGAAACAGATCAACAAAGCTAACCGGCGCTACCAAGAAACGTACATTCATTGAGCACCCGAAGAACCAAGTCTGCAATCGTTAGGTTTTAGTAAAAAGCGTTCCGAGTAATGCATTTGCAGATTTTCTCCAGAAAGATTAACTTTATACCAATAATCTCTTCTTCACACGTGAACAGCTCTTTCAGCGGATACCTAGTTTGGTCCCAAGACAAACACCACCATCTTCTTTCACGCAGACTTGCCTTCCACATACAAAACAAACTCAGCTGAATTTTCTGTGGGTTGGAGTTTTCGCTATTAAGCCCATTCATACCCGGATGTCAACGGTCTGGAGTTGTTAAAATGCGCAGTTTAATGTGATTCTGACTTTCTAGTGCAGTGGTTATCAACGATTTTTTCGTGTTCCTCCCAACAAACCTCAGACATTTTCATTTCCTCCCACCGTAAACCACAAAAACAGATAAGTGCCGAGATGAACATTACAAACAAATCGAGCTTAGCTGGAAATTAGCAAGTTTATCAAACAAGCCAAACATACAAGACTTTCTCTGAAACTGTGTGTTTCGGCATATTTCAGAAGTGTAGATCTGCATGTTTTGAGTACTTTTTGCACTGTTCAAAATAAAACAGCCTAAAGTTTAAATATAGACATTTTTTTTCTGCTACAAAGCAAGTGTCAGTAAGAAGTACATAAAATCGGTCATCTCCTAACCTCAAAAGCAATGTCATTTCAACAAATTGATCTGCGTTTTTCAAACTTATTTAACTTCCACGAACTAATCAGCAAAATGCCGGATTTAGGTGTGTGCGTTGAGTGCGGACGCACACGGGCCTCTACGAATAGGAGCCTCCACATACATTATATCTAGTTAGTGCTCATGATCAGCAACTGCAGCGGAGAAAGATCATTTAGCAAATTGAAATTTATCAAAACCAGGTTTACAACCATGACACAAGAACGCCTTAATGGTCTGAAAGTAATTAGCATTGAACATGACATCGTGCGACAAATTAACTTCGACGATGTCATCAATGACTTTGTCAACGCCAAAGCTCGTAAAGTTCTAGGTCTTCTTTGAACTTTGGGTGTTTCCGTCTCAGTACGTGTGCATGGGCGCCGGAAGGAGTTTTTTCAAGTGGGGGGGAATACTGGATTTTTCCAGGGAGAGCCAAAAAGATTTTTCCAAAGGGGGTTCAAAAGCAGTGAAATTTAATTTTATCTACTTGACACTGAGAAAATAACCTTTTTGCTAAACATTTTAACAGGAAATTGCCAAATTTCAAAATCCAGGAAACAAAACCCCCCTGTCACCCTTCTGACGCCCAATTGTGTGCGTGGAACTTTTAGTCATGTTGTCAGTTCAAAGTTTAAAAAGTTTTCATATGGAACAAAGGGCATCCACAGGGGTTTGTGCACACGGCCTCCACATATCGAAATCCAGCACTGAATCAGCAATGCTATTGGTGGTATCTGCAATCTAAATCTTTAACACAGCACGTCAACAAGTCAACGTTCTCCATTTGTCTTCGATCTGAGCACTGCGGCATCATCATAGCTAGTTGCCTGTCATTATAACTCAAAGATAAAATATCGATAAAATCTAGAAATGTATCTAAGAATATATATTACAGCAGTTATTACACCACATTTTAGCTGTTAGCATGCAGTTGCTATAAAATAAGCATTGGGGTTGCTAATCAAATCTTGCGGAAGTAGAAAAACTTAGATTAATTCCTTTCCTCTCCAATTTCTCACTTGGGCAAATTTCCTCCCAGGATTAAAAAATTCCTCCTTAGTGAGCCAAGAAGCTCCCAGTTTAGAACCACTGTTCTAGAGCTTTTCGAAAGCAACAAGCCTGTTTTGCTATTCTTAAACAAAACGAAGTATCTGCTAATTACCACAACGTCAAGTAAAATGTAAATTGATGTTAGCTTAAACACTACGGGAGCAAAGGGATGTCGTTTTGTCAATAAGCTTTTATCTGGTTCGACCATAAGTGACCATACAGAACAAGCCTTCATACTTTGGAAGCCTTTTGTTCTAATTTCGTTTACTAGAATACTGTTTTGCACCAGACGTAACTGTGTACAGTTTTTCCTGCGCCGCTGCACAGCAAAAGGTGGCTTGCCCAAATCTAAGTATACATTTAAGCAACTTTGCGAGCGTCCGCGTCAATCCTTAAATCCCAGGCAGAAGAAAACGTACATCTGCCAAAAACCTTAATGCTTGTGAATTAGCCGTTGGTTCATTTGAAATATAAGGTTTCCCATTACTCAGGCTGACGTCACTGCCATTCAAAGAAAGAAAACGCTTTCATAGCATTAAAGATGGCCACCTTTCATAAGCAAGGGCAAAAAAATTTTGAAAAAGATTTTTCGGTGTTTGATAGCAAGTTTCAAATGGCATTCAGCAATTCATTTGCGACACAACTTACGAGAATGCGTGAGCATCGGTTGTTTGTACTGAGACCAAGTGACACGCTTGCTTTCGAGTTGTAACAACAGCACGGTATTGAAAAGGCACCGCCTCTCGCAATGAACCCGACCTGCTTAAGTTTTGCAGCAATACCGGATGTGCGCAGGAAACAATTGTGACGAATTCGTCTATCTACGTGTTTTGGCTTTCTGAGCTACACCGCAGGAGCGTTACAAAACTATACCTGGCAGAAACTCTTGATATTTCGCAAACGCTTTTGTTAAGACTTTGCAGTAGTTTTACGCAGAACCGTTGCCAGAAAGTTTTCAATAGGGGGGCTTTGCGTTTCTGCGGGGGGGGCTTTACCTTTGTGCGGGGGGGGATTTACCTTTGTGCGGGGGG
>JGI24021J15306_10012170_pt1 | contig 10681 bp, 7 predicted proteins | sample Ectturendosymbi1_FD_15306 | JGI IMG/M metagenome (IMG submission 15306) | reverse complement strand
TTTTTTTCTGACTGATTCTACTTCAAACAACATTCCAGAAAAAGATGAAAGTTTTTGATCCAAATTTTGTTTCAAAATTCTAAAAAGCTATGGTGTATCTTTATACAAAAAATATCGGTTTGCATAGGCAAGGTTTTGTGAATGAATTTTCTAATTTCTCAAGTAGCCTTACCATGATCTGGACTATTGCTAAATCTTGTGCATGCAGGTTGTGTGGAATAAGCTATTTTTAAATTCAGCATACCAGAAAAAGTGAAAACATGTTGAGAATCACACTTGTCAGGCTTGGTTGTTATAGGTATTTGCAATTTTTACATGTAATGCCATGCATAGAAAAACTATTTTAATGTTAAAATTTGGTATTTGAAAGGATATTTTGTTGTGGAGCTTAGATTCTCAAATTTTATCATGCTTGTTTTCATTGAAAGGGGAAGTTAACTACTTCTGAAATTCAATTCTAGAATCTTGCTGCAGTAACAATTTTCCTTGGAGCAAATGATTCTTGCCTTCCAGAATCTTATTCAAAACAACATGTGCCAGTTGAAAAGTATGAACAGAATTTGATCAAGTTGGTCAAAAACTTCATAACTCTAGGAGTTGATGTTGGTAAAATAATAATGATCTCTCCTCCTGCAATGGAAAAAGAGGTAAACTTCAGAGCAGTTGCTCTTTGATGTAAGATATTTAATTGCACATGTAAAGTGGTAATAGATATGCCATTTTTGCATTGGTATGCATTGGAAAATAAGTGTGTTTTTATAATGCTTTAGCCCATGCACGGTACTTAGAATCAACAGTGAATCGTATGAATATGAATGTTGTGTAAAAATGTTGGTGATATGCACAAAAAATGAATAACTCAAATTTTTTAATGAACAATAATTCTGCTAGATTAAAGAAAGCTAAAATTTTCCTAGTTTGGTTTTATTATTATGATAGAAATGGTTGCAAGTGTAGATCACTACAAGCTAGTCTTGACCTTTATGTTGTTTGTGCATTGTTGGTAAAATTATGGTTTGTGTAGGCTCGTGTTAGGAACATGATTGAAAAAGGAAATGGTGATGTATGTGATCGATCTAATGAAGTGACCCTTCAGTATGCAAAATCCAGCTTAAAGGTTAGATTCATGTTCGTTTGTGAAAATTATTCCAACGCACCTTTGTATTATGTGCCTCATTATTTTTCATTATTCAGTTGAAGTCAAAGGTTCAGCAACCAGTTCATTGTACCACTTGCACTTGATTTTTGCAGCCAACTAGAAGTACTTGCAAACTTGTACACCTTTGGCTAGGTGTGAGTCATAACTCATTTATGGCATATTTGTACATAACTCATTTATGGCATATATTTGTAAACTAGAATTTGCAAGGTCAATTTGAACTTCTACATCAACTTTTACTTTCACAAACATGCTCATTAAGGTGAAGTGTATTTTGTTGATGAAAAAGCTGACATTTTGGAGGAGAACATGGTTCTCACATATGCTAAAACGTTTTCCTTTGGCTTGTACAGTCATTTCCTGGTAAATAAAAACATCTCTATGTCCGGACATATCATTGTAAGTGGGCATCTTTATGTCCGGACATATCATTGTAAGTCAGAAAATGCTGATGCAGGTGTTTGAGTGCATGTCATGGCAGGCGCATGAAAAGGGTATTTTTCAATTATCACTCATCGGTGGAATATGTTGTCTGAAACAACAGTCTGCCACTAAATTTGCACATAACTGTTTCTCTGTGAAAAATTATTTTCGTATATCTGCTCGTTCACTTGCATGGAAAACGCTTTGCTAAGCATGCTTTGTAAGATTCGCTTAGCATTGGTTTGCTGGATTAGCCGCTTGATGTCTACATACCGGTACTTCTGATCCGCTTAGCATTTCTTCGTTTCATTTGCAAACTTGTAGCTGGTCATTACTATGACCAACAACCCAAAGGTAAGAAATATTAAAATTTCTTTCTATTGATGAGGACAATGCTAAAGTGTTTTCAGCTGAAAAAGTTGCTTACGTTGTTAATTTATATATGCAGCAGAACAAACTACGATCGGTTCACATTTAAACAGGGTTGCGGAGCCGTCGTAAAAATGAAACTTCTCTTGCTGTTCATGAGCATGTCCCCGGCGTCTGTTCAATTTTTACAAAGTAATATTTACAATTGTCTTGGTGTGCCCCGAGTTTACTAGAAAATGAAATATATCCGCTACACGAAGGCCAAACGAATATATCACACTTTTTTGCGTAGGTTAATCTAGCATTTTTTTACAACCAGCGCGCTTAGCGTGGGAAAATCAGCGAAGAAACAACAATCACAAGTTCAGACGATCCATCTAGCAGTTACTTGCAGAAACGTTGCTCAAGTTATTTATAACCTAAACAAAGTCCGAAAAAACAGTCACTGATTTTTCCGGTAATACCTGAGAAAGTTTTGTCACTTATTAAGACCCGATTCATGAAAACGTCTTTCGAAAACTGGATTCGTGCGATGTCACAGCCTTAACGATGATTAAACCACAGAAGCATCAGACACTCAAAGATCCATTGTTGGGGCCTGGATTGTAACAATCGAGCTAAGTTGTCCTACACAGAGCGCTGTTTTCGGTGAAGTATGGCTTTTTGTTAAATTTGTCAAAACCGTTAGTATCTAGGCTCCTAAATTTTAAACTGAGCTCCGGCTCTATAGTTATGCTTTGAGAGCGGCTGGGTGGCACTCCCTAGTTCATTCCCACTGGCCCTATTCAAAGCTATTTTATTCTTGCCCTCAATTGCATCCTAAGGTTTTCGGAAGGTGTCTTACTTGACCAGCATGCAAACATTTCCTGTTTCTGGTGATTTTTCTGATGCTGCCCCCCGCTGCTCCGGTCTGTTAAAAATGTGGTTTGCACTGTACTGCGCGAGCACGGAGAGCATTCTTTTCACGGAGAGCATTCTTTTTTTTTCAAAGCAACACGCGCTTTCTCCATATACTTCAGAGCGACAAGCACAAACGTTCGCAACTTTTTCGTTGTATGCAATTTGCAAGCTGACTTCTTGCTGTGCATCATTTTACGCGGTAACAGACGCGCTTCAAAGTTTTATTCGAATGAAGCTAGCGCAAGTTTTGCGAACGGTCTTCACCGAGCAAACATGTTTTAGATCAGCTATGTTCAACCCGCGGCCCAGTCGAAGGTTTTGTGCGGCCCACGACCCCAGTAGCCTTTTCATTTTTCTGTATGTACAATACAATGACAGCCTGTCTTTATTTTGATAATCTTAAATTCGACATTTTCGATGCAATGGTCTTTAGTGGCTGTTATCATGTAGTACGAGGCACTGGTGGATTTCCACATGTCCTCTGCACAAAACTGATTTATAACCATACCCTTGTTCAAGTAAGTACTCTTCACGATGTGGGTAGCAAGGAATCGATCAGCAAATTTTTGAAAGGAAATCGATTTTACGTAAAATTATGCATCCTGAGTCCTTATTCAAATAGATCATTTGATGACGGACACGGCTGAGCAATTTTTGAATAACTATCGACGTGGTAGACGTCAAGCAACCCAGACAAAATGTATTCCAACCCAAGTACAGGCCAGCACTAAGGAAATAGGACTGATGATGCGTAATTTTACGTGAAATCGATTTCCTATTAAAAATTTGCTGATCGATTCCTTGCTTATCCCACTGTTGAAAGTACTTACTTGAATATAGATATGTTCAAGTCGAATCACTGCAAAAAGAGGAAAGCAGAGCTCAGTCGGCTGATCACTCGAAAGCTTACAGAAAACCTAGTACTTTTAACTGTATACCCTTGTTGTTCCATTTAGCAGTAAACTTGCCTATGGCATCATAGTTTGGGAGTGATTAAAAGTAATGTACAGTCGTTATCATTGCAGTTAGTATTCAAATGCTGTCAGTATCTTTAAACCAAAATTTGGTTTGCTAAAATGAAAGTAAGTCATTCAATATGTGGCCCTCACGAAGATAATGACAATTTTTGCCCAGTAAGGCACTTCGGTTGGACAAAACTTATTCAGATCGATCGTTTCATGCTGAACTTGTGTGTCCAGGTGGCTCAGACAATGAAATGTCGAAGTATTGACCTGTTTGGAGAGATGATCAACAAAGACCTGTCGTTGTATCTTTCTGACGGACTACATTTATCCGACGAAGGAAATAGGTTTTTAGCGAGCTTACTCGAGCCTCTCATATTGCAACTTACAGATCACTTGCCTATGAATTTGCCAGATTGGAAAGATCTGTAACAACGATGTTCCAACTGAGATTCTCGTCCGTGACGAGTGGAATATAATGCAAATTACGTAGGCGATTGCATTTCACGTGACACGATTCATCAAATTCAAATAAATTTTCTTGCTGCTGATGTTGATTTCAAGCAATCCCTCCTGACCGTGTGTATGTATTCGTTCAAGTGCTGGTATATACTTGGGTTGGAATGCATTTTATCTGGTTTGCTTGGTGTCTACCACGTCGATAGTTACTGCACCTAAAATTGCTCATCCATGTCCGTCATCAAGATCTCACTTCATGGTCTTCTATCGTACTTAAGTTATTTCGTGAGTTTTGCTGGTAGTTCTTCCCCGTGTAATGGGTTGTGGTTTGTTGATGCTTATAAACACAAGGAGGACATGCCCCCCAAATTTATAGCTTTTCATGTCGTTTTGTGCTTTGAGAGGGGGTGTCCCAAAAAAATGCTGTTGCTAGCTTAGTCAAAATATTTGCCCCCCCCAAATTTTGTGTTCCCGTTTTGTAAGCGCATTATATGTGCCTCACGGTCAACAGAGGCGCCAAAGACGTAGATGTGCTGCTGCTAAACACCTTTTCATAATGCGTACGTGTTTTGCGAGAATTTACTCGCTGGTTCCTTGAAAATTATGACTTATTCACCAACTTTTAACATAGGAGTTATGACTCCACCTATGTCTTTCTTGTCGAGACCGAAACGGGACTAGTGCTACCTGCTGAGAGCTCCACACATTTCGTTCCTGAATTTGCAGCAATGTGCGTAAAGCTGGTCGTGCTTGGGCTGTGGCATATGGTAATACGGCACTACGGTCTGCACCAAGATCAATGACCTTAGTTACTTGTAAAGGGCATGTGGAACCTGATGTGAATTACGTTGATGAGGCCGTTTCCATGAAAACATCGGATCAAAATTCGATTTTCGTGGACACTTATTTTTCAACATTATCTCCGGACCAATCTCATGATGCTTCAGCTTGACAAACTAGCAAGTTACTCACTATTTATTAAACTTCGTATGTATACGTAGTACCATTGCAGAATTTTGTATAAGACCTTCACAAGGCTTAGTTTTCGCTTTCGTTTTTTTCTGGCCGTATTGCGTGTCAGTCGTTGTTAACATGCGGCGCACATCATCTCACATCCATTTTCGTGATTTTAATAAGATTTTCAACCGCTGGATTGTCAAGAACTTGTGATTGTAAAATGTGCTTATAAAAATCATTTTATTTTTTAAAAGTGTATAGAAACGTTATGGTGTAGCTGCTATAGTGAAGCTGATCGTTGCACCCGTAAATTGCAGCTTGTTCGGCTCGTGGGACGTGTTGAGTATCCTGCTTCCTCGTTCACAGTAATTTTGCTTTTTGTCGTACGTCCTAGTATGTTAGTTCAAAAATTCGTACAACGTAAACTATGAAATAGATGCAGCGCGAAATTCATATATTAATATTTCAACTGCCGAGGCTCTGCGCTAAATTAATTTTTTTCGCTTTTTGTAACGAAACGTGCCCCTGTGTTTACCAACGTGGGTTTAGAATGATCGGTGGATCGTCTTCAGTGGGTAAGTGAATCACTTTGTTTAATGCGGTGTTTCTCAAACTTTTTGGGTCATGCCCCACAAAGCCTAATCGTCTCTAAAGTCGGAATGTCCCCGTTCGAAATATAAATTCGATTAAACGATTTACCCGAAGGATCCCTAATTCCGTCATTGTCAAACGTCATTATTAAATTGTCCCCATAAACATCAAGTTGCCTTAACGTAAGGCGTGCGCTCCACGTTGGGAATCACTGGTTTAATGGATGTGATAATGAACCATTCACGAAAAAAAAAATTCGCAGTTTTGTTTCAGTTAAGGGCATGCTTATACGTGGCTTGCGTCTTTACCACGTTTGCCCATTACTTTAAATGTAACATGTTTACGTTCCTATACCCTGGTTTTCATGTGTATATCAAAATATTTATAAACTTTGTTCTGTTCAGAATAGGCAAGTGAGGGGTTGCCGGGGTTAAATATTTTTAGTGATTTGACATCAGAAGCGAACCACTGCGCGTAATATTTTCGGAAGGATTGAAGCGTCTCCGTCGGCGCCTTTGCGCAATGATACATCTCTGTCGTAACTCCGTTCTTGGACTTTAGTTTTTACGAGAAGTGATGGATACATTGCAGTATCTCGTTGTTTCAAAACCTGCCACCGTCACTCAAGAAGGTCTCTGTGTTTTAACAAAATATTCCTGTCACTCGGTAACGAAATTCTAGTCCATGGACGCTGGAGATATCAGTGTTGTAATGTGCAATTACTTCATCAACCTGCCCCTGTTTTGGTTTTAACACTGAAGATAAACCTATAAATCAGAGCCGCAACCAGCTGAAATTTTCGGGGGTAGGGCAAAATGATTGTAACTTGAGTACCTAACAACTAAAATACGTATTGGCGCTTTCACAAGGATTTTGAAAATTACGGAGGGGCAATTGCCCGGTTGCCCCCTCCTGGTTGCGAGCCTGCTATGCATGATACCCTGAATGCGACCAACTTCTGGATAGTTGCTACGAGGACGGTGGGCCCTTATACTTGGAAAGGATAGTAAAAACTGTTAACATCTTGTATTACGTTGATGCTTCCTTCAGTGCAAATCTATACGCATAAGTCTCATTGTTGTACGTGCTTGGTACTCTGTTGCAGTGGTTGCAACAATTATAATGCCTTAGGCGTAAAATTGGTTTCAAATCACGTAGAACTTTGCACTTTCTTCGTAGTAGGTGCTTTTTGATGTAAACGATTGAGCTAAGTGTTCATGTCGAACATACTCGTCGATGCAAACAATGTTTGCCGTTCCGCAGTTTTTTGTGTGTTACTATAGCAATCATTAAAAAATCATTCTGTCGTACAGTTCCATTGATTTCGATTTGTGGAGGCAGTCTTGATCCATGAGCGAGGATCAAAGTATTACTCAGGCTGGTAATGGTGTTAAGTTCAGTACAGGCGTTGGCAAAGAGCTGCAGAGATTTTGAAGCACGGGCGTGGAAGTTTTCACAAGAGCAGCATCGTCTGCATAAAGCACCTCGGGTAAACAGCCGTTTTATTTCCAGTTTTGTACGGAGACGAGAAGGATCGAACATTTCGTGGATGTTCTACTATGAAGTGGTTCCCAAACTTTTTTTCATATTCCTTCTTTGCAAACCCAAGCACTGTCAATTCCTCCCAGCAAAAATCATNAAAAAGATATTTGCACAAATTTCACCTACTGCGAAGAAACAATAGACAATTGCGAACCAAGCAGACTGTTTTACGTCAGTTAGAGCAGCTTTTCCTTGCGTGCGTTCCAAGGCTACTGCCCCCGGACAACTGCCACCTAGGACGATCGCCACCGAAGAATCTGCCACCTAAGGCAGATTGTGTTCTTTGCATTTATTACCATTAAAGCCATTTGAACTTCGCGAGGATCTAGTGCAGGCCTGCACAACTCAGAAAGCTCGAAGGGCCAAATTATCAACATAAATTTGCTGCGGGCCGCAAGTCTATCTCATTTCGATGTAGAGAGAGGTCGAACTTTTGCAACATTTTCTACAATTGAGAAAGCTTTCGCGGGCCGTATGTTGTGCAGGCCTGATCTAGTTCATTAACAAAAATTTCCTGACCCTCTCGCCAGCTTAAAGAAACATAACTTCAATACTTTTGGGTGGAGAATGTGTTGATGCCATTACATCTTCATTCTTCGCAAACATTGTTAAGTCAGAGCAAAACAAAATTTTTTATGGGCCTTTCAAAATTTTTCACTGAAAACTCACTTATGCATTATCACATCGTATTCATTCCACGCACTCATAAAAAGTGTTTTCCGTTAATTTCACGTTGTGTGGATTCTTTTACCTTAGCTTTTGATTTGTGAGTTATATGGCAGCAACAGCAATGCCGCAACTCGCTCAGTTTTGCTGCGCTATTTTGAAGCAACAGTGCTGCAGCACGCCGTTCTTAACCGCTGTGTCGCGATGACTCCTATACGTGCCGCAACACGATATACCAAGCTGAATTTGGTAGCTTATATGTGATGCACAAAACGTATTATCCTAGGTGGCAGTTGCCCGGGTGGCACAGGGGTGTATAGTGCTAAAAAAGAAGTGTTGGAACGCACCTAAAATATTAGCCATTGTCGTCAGCACTTCAAGCTCATTTTTAAATCAGTTTTTTTTATAATGGTGTGCTCACTTTCATTGTACTGCAAACGAAAACATGAAAAAAATGTGGGATTGTGATGCCGTTTTGCGGGTGGCAGTTGTCCAGGTGACTGTAGTTCAAATACCGAGCAAGCAGCGATATTCCTCTAATTGTTACAGTTCTGTGGACTTCCTTGTTGTATTAAATAGTGTAATAATGTTGGTTTCCTTGAAATCCTGCGGAAGACAGTGAGTGCACTAGCAACTTACGAAAACTTCCTGTAGTACAATAGCTAGAGCCTCACGGGACTTCAGCAGATATTCCATCGACTCCCGCGGCTTTGTTGTTTTTCAGCAGCTGGATGGTGTATTTCACCGAGTCTAACGACATGTCGGCATCCAGCTTGTGAAGCGTTGAAATTAGTGGCAGTACACAAATTGCCTCTTGTTCACAGTCACATTTTTGTCATAGGGCGAGATGAAGTGGTCATAGCTCAAGCAGGCGCTGATTGTTTTTGTCAGCTTCACCACTCCGTACGCTCCAAGTGTGCCTTCCCATGAGGTGTGGTGCGAGCAAAGAAGTCACCCGCGGGTGCAATATGGTCACCGGATCGGGTCGCTCTGACGTTTATGGACAATAGACTGTAAAACTCATATTTTTCGTTTTCGGGGGAAGCAAGGATCGGCACGTGAACTGCCAAAACGGTCAGGTGGACAATAGAAAGATTAATCCGCAGTGTCATTAGCAGGGGCGGATCCAGCCAGTAAGTTTAGCGGGGGCGATTTCAATAATCTTTGGCAGTCAAGTCTCATTGCGTGTTTATTACTGTAAAAGAGATGAAGTATACTTCACAACACTGCTGTGACAAAACAATGGACGGCAAAATGGTCTTTTATCGCGAATGTTGTTTTCCGAATCGTACAAAATCGTGGTGAAAAATGTTATTTTGTGGGTTTTAGGGTGGCGATCGCCCCAATGTCCCCTGGATTCGCCCCTGGTCATGAGGTGGGGTAAGCTGCGACAAGGTTCTCGATGCAAGGGAGCAAGAGAGTGTTTTAACAGCTACAAGCTCGTTCTCATATAGAGAATTAGGGCTGGTTTTCTCGGTGAGAGTTGCAGTTATTACTTATATTTAGAGAACGAACGTTTTAACAAACAATGTTTAGGAGAGCAGCAATAGGATGACCTGATGCGCCTGCCTCTCAGAACTCCACTTTGATATTCTCTTCACACAAAATCTTTAAACTTGGAAAACATATCTTTCACCAAGTCGGATTGGTAATTTTCAGCTTTTCGATTTCCAAGGAAGTTCTTTGTGACCAAAACAAATTATTGCCAAGCAGCACACTCCGTATCTGTTGTAGACTGCAAAAACAATGGATTTTTTGTAAGTGTGCGAATCTGAGGGCTATCAAATGCCTGCTTTCAGCTTTTCTATAGTCAAGACCGAAAATGCTTTGCGAATATAAATGAAGCAAACGTCAGTTACTGTACATGCAGTGGCGTAGCAAGGGGAGGACTCCGAGCGGCACCCTCTGTGGAGCGGCAATTTTTTGATTAAAATTAATTTTTGAAATTAGTTTAAAAGTTTTAACTCTTTCTTAATTTTTGCAAAAATTTTACAAGTTTTGAAAGTTTTAACTATTTTCAGTTTTTGTGTTTAGAAGCATTAGACTGCGCTTGCCGGCTAGCTTAAAAAACTAGGAAATGTAGAGTAGCTGTGGAGTGGGTAAATTGGTGAAATGTTTGCTCATAGGTCTTGGTCTGTGCTAAAGTGCTCCAGTGTTTGTCTTCAAATAAGGGCTTTGTTAACATACTTACCTGGAAGGCAGTTGTCCTCAGTCCCTACACCTTCCTCTCCAACTAAAGCCATTTCCCTCACCCAGTCAAAAGTTTGTTGAACAAAGAACAGTGATAACATTCGACGGCAGGCGAACAAATATTAGCCTATGTGGCGGCCTGGAGATGGGCGACATGTAAATAAATGGTCACCGGTAGATGGCGCCCATAAGTAATAAGTCACCGTGATAGTACTATAGTGAATGATCGCAATTCACTTATCCTATACAACAGGGGTTCTCAAACTTTTGGTGTTATGGAGCCCATGAAGAGATTGACCATAATTTACGGAGCCCCACAATAAATTTCTTTTAATGCCGTTATTGCTTCTTTGGACAGTTGAAAAATTAGCCAAGTCAGTATTTTAATAAGTAAACAAATAGCTCGCGGAGCCCCGAGGTTTCTCTCGCGGAGCCCTGGGGCTCCGTACGGAGCACTTTGAGA
>JGI24021J15306_10012167_pt1 | contig 10683 bp, 13 predicted proteins | sample Ectturendosymbi1_FD_15306 | JGI IMG/M metagenome (IMG submission 15306) | reverse complement strand
GTTTTCTCAATTAAAACATCAAGAAAGTGGAGGCAATTATTAGTTTCTAGCTCCTTGGTAAAGACAATATTCCTGTGAATGGAATTAATATTGGTAATGAACCTATTAAGGTAATCTTGGTTGGGCAATAGTAAAAACAAGTCATCTACGTAGCGGCAAAGCAGGCCTGGTCGACATTCCGGTGGTGTTGTTGCAACCTCTCCGGTGGTGTTGCGTTGATTGTATGATTCACCACGAACGGGACGGGCGCGAAGAACAAAAATATATGTATGTGGCGCGAACAAGCAATAATAGAGTGATCTCGTCGGGTGATCTCTATTGTTGCTTGCTGGCACGGTGCGAAGCTTTGCGCACATTCCGCTCGGGATTTCAGATCGCAACAGTGTCACCGCCAAGGCCTGATCTATAACGTAGTTCATGCACACGTCAGCCATAAGGGGGTGCTATAGGTGAGCCCATAGCAACGCCATCGACCTGTCGATAAATACGACCGTTAAACTGAACGTAGTTGTTTTCACAACCCATTCCAGCAGCTTCTTCATACGTCTCCTGTTCAGGCCGTTGACCTCGTCACTCCTGCGGAAAACAGAGTCGAGAATTAGATTGATGGTAAAATCAACGGCGCATTAGTGAAAAGACTGGTTACGTCAAATGACGTCATAATCTTTCCAGGTGAAGACCTATCCTGAAGCAAGGATAGAAACGTTTGTGTGTCTTTGACACAGGTCTCATGGTGGCAGAGCTCCGACAACGAGTCGGACAGCCACTTGGCTTAGTCGTAGCTAAAGCTACCTATAGACAGGGTTGTTGTAAAAAAACACGACTCAAAAAAACCCACTTAAAAAAAACAACAATAAAAGCCACCAAAAAAACACTCTTTAATTTTCCTTCAAAAAATTTACTAAGAAGTAAAAAATAAAATAAGCAGGACACATATACAGTTATCTGTGATTTTTTTTAAATCAAACAAAACGAACAGCAACGAAATTTAAAGGGCTTGAAAAAAAGAGAAGAATAAATCGAATAGTTTGAGTAAATTCTATTGGTTATCTTCTTCAGCTCTGCGCAATCGGTATATTTTAACCAATTTATTCAAGTTTGAATGCCATAATAGGTATAACCAGTTATTAATGTGTAATTCTGAAAATAGTGATATTGCATGATGGAATAAAAATAATTCAGAATGGGGTTTTTCTGTTTTCTTTAGGAAAAGAACAAAATCTTGTTTCTTTTTAAAAAAACAAAAAAAACGGGCTTTTCTCAACCCTGGCCTATAGATGATAAAATTGGTCGTGAAGGCATATCAGGCTTGTGTATTTTAGGAAGACCATACATTGTTGGTGTGTAGGCAGCAGTTGGATAGATATGCCTGTACGTGTCTTCGTTAATTGGCATTTCACCCTTAAGATGCCTCAGGCAATTCTGAAATTTAAGAAGGTTAGCGACATTGTTATTGTTATCGCAGGGCTGGAATTTATAAGTGTCACACAGTATAGTGTGCATCTTGGCAACGTAGTCAGCGCGGTTCAAAACCACCACACGGTCGCCCTTGTCGGCGTTGCTTATGACGATGTTACTGTCTTTGCGCAATGCGTGCAACGCATTGTTTTCGTTTTCCGACATAGCACATGTATGCCTCTTACTTCCGTGACAAAATGTGGACACATAGCGCCCATACAGAGACATGAGTTTCTGCTTCAAAACCAGCAGATCTCGTGTGACAAATAACCGTTTGAATTCAAAGTAAACACGTTCAAAGTCAGCTCTGGTGTTGTTGAGGTGAAGCTTGGTGGGATAAAAGCAAAAATCCAAACCCTTGCTCAGCAGTTCTGTTTCAAAACCAGAGAGAACCCTGTTAGAAAAATTATGTACAACCTGTAAAGAATCTTCGTTAATTGACAAGCCAATAAGAACTTGCAGCATGATCACTGCAGTTCAATTTGCAATGCACTGATGATGATAACAGGAGTTATCGAAACGTTTGCAATATGTCATTGATATTGTTTTCAATGGCCGTGTTTTTCATTATAAGTCTATTTGGCACTTCCGCCTTTCGTGTGCCAAAGTTTATATATTTGAATTAGCTAAACTGATGCTAGAGTTTCACCATGAAATGTTGCCAACGTCATTGAAAGACTTGTTTCAGAAACGGCTGAAGTTCATTGTCATAATACAAGAAATGTAACAAACCCAAACTATTTTTTACAACAAGTTTCAACAATCGCTGTTAAAAAAACAATTCCTCATCGAGGAGCTAATCTTTGGGCAAATGTAGAACCCGATAAATCTCAATGTCTTCAACAAACAATCCCAAGCATTTCTGTTATTGCAATATGAACGAATGGTCGAAGAATCTACTACCTGATACATCCTGTTCAATTTTAGCAACACTGTATTCACCTCATCTATCTTGCCGTTTACGATTCTTTGGCATGCGTTTCTGATTGCTTGCGTGGTTTGTAGCGTGGCGGTGGACATACTGTATAAAGGCAACTGGGCTATTAATCCGGTCTTTATCTCAGGTCTGGTTCACTGTTATATTTGTCTTTGTGTTTACTTTCATCATACATAACTATTACTGAGATGTTTCATTGTGATGGGGCACTTCTACTTTCGGTGTCTTGGCTGCAAGGTTCACTTTGTTTTTTCTTTTTGTTTGTTCTTTCGATAAAGAAGACTCTACTTCATTAAATTGCTTATTGGCAAGTTGTTCCCATGTCTGTCACCGGCAGTGTCATCTCGTGTGTGTTGGTGTGTGTGTGTGCTTGCCTCGAGTGTGCTGGAGTTTTGCATGTGGTTCTATGTTGTTTTCTTCGCGTGCTAGTCCATGTATTGTGGCCCTTGCAGCTGAAATAAATACACAAATTCGTCCACGTGTATTGCTCTGTTCGCACAGCGCGATGTCAGAGGTTTCAGTGCTCGCTCTGAATTTTTATTTCTGACGTCGTTTTGTTTCGATCTAGTATGTTTCGTGACGACGGTGGACTTGTATTGCAGTTATCCCGAAATCAGCGAGAAGTGGACAGGCTGCTGGAAATTTTAAAAGAAACCGAAAACGAGAAGCATAATAAAGACAATACGATCAGCTCGTTGGAAAAGTACGCACTCGTGCTCCATGTTGTCATTTGTGGTGAATCGATCATAATAAATATTTTTGTGTACTGGCTATGTTGTTTTATCCTCACTTCTTGCTTTATCGCTGACCATGAAACTTGGTTATTTTGTTGAACGCAGACTGGTAAACGACTTGAAGTCTGAAGTTAAGAATCTCAACACACAGATGGTTGAGGAAATCAAAAAAAAAGGAGCTGCACAGGACAAAGATCTCGCCAAATTATTGGTAGATGATTGGATTTCGTTTATATTTTCCTTTTATTAGTTTTTTGCCTATTAGTGCTGTGATCCTCCTGAAAAAATGGATTTTGTTGAATTTAACGTCGACTGAAAATATCTTGCTGTACAGCAGCGGTGACGAGCAGTGTTTCCTCCAAGAAAATTCTACACTGAGCAAATGTTTATTGCGCAACCATGCAGACACATAAAGAGTGAAGCGTTCCCAACGTTAAAAGGGCTATGTGATATATATGTATACGGTATTAAATTTAGCATGTTGGATGTGCCCGAGAATGAAAAAGCACTGCTGAAATTGTCTGGTGGTACTGCGCAGTTGCGCTCCTTAGAGGGAACGCTGGACGAGCTCATACGTCCGGCGAAAATCATTACGCTGCCTATTTTTTTTCTCTGTCGATAAGCTCGCTGACTATTAATATACAGTGCAAGCTTGTTGCCAGAAAAATGAAACAAAGTGGTGTGAGTCACGTGGGACCACTGCGCACAAAAAACTCGTATTTTTGCATCTCATGCCACCTTACGCGCTTCGTGGCTTTGTATCGAGACCTGTCCGGAAATAAATCAACCGTGGTTTGTCTTCAGCTGCATTTGCGCTCCTGTTGCAGCAGAACGTTTCGTTGCTGTTTAACGAACAATTTGCATAACTGCCATGCTGACAATCCGGTATTTCTTGTTCACCTGTTTCACGAATGGATTGATAATTCGGTGCAGGGGCGATTTTGAGCGACCATCTTTACCAAGGTTAATGTAAATTTGCCCAAAAAACCCACTCGGGTTTAAAAAATCAAACAGTCAAAAAAACACCGAAAATCGCCATGTTTTTCCAAAATGAAAATACCTGTAAAACATGCTTTTGTCAACTGTGTAACTCAAAAATCTTAGTTGTAAAGCTTTGAAGGCAGTCTCAGCAGCTACTTATATTAGTCTTTTCAAGTAGTAAGACGCGGCATTGAGTTCACAATCTTAACATTGAATGGTTTTTTAAAATTCACTTTTAAATTTTGAGCGTGTAAACCAGCTATGCTCAAACCAAATACCTTACTGGGGCAAACACTGAATGGCTTACTTTCATTTCAGCGAATCAAGATTTATTTTAAAGCTACGAAGAGCATTGGAATACTAACTGAAAGTATAATGACTGTATGTTACTTTTAATCGCTCTTAAACTGTGATTCCATAGGCAAGATAAGTGCTAATGTAAGAAGGGTGTAGTATTCAGTAATTTAAGTGGAGAGGAATGCATGGGTAGAGTTCAGAAAAATAGTAATCAGTTTTGCCCCAAGGTGTCAGTGGACATGTGGGAATCGTAGAAATCGTAGCACGTATTAAACAGGCACTAAAGACCACTGCATCGAAAATGTCTTTAAGATTTTAAAAATAACGACGGGTTGTCATTGTATTGTACATACACAACAATAAAAAGCTTACTGGGCCTCACACAAAACCTTCGACTAGGCCGCACGCGGGCCACGGGTTGGGCGTGGTGGTGTAAACTCTTGGCTAGTCTGATGCAAATATGGTTAAATTACCTTCTGCAACTCATCACATTACTAAAAATTTTGAATCAGTGCTTTGATCAAGCTGTGCTCGAAAACAAATAATTGTGACATAAAATATGGCTGAGAGGGGTCACATGCACTAATGTTTTGTTAATCATTAGCGTTGAGATTTTCAGTATTGCTCTTCAACGCTATGACCTGATCAATAAAAGCTGTAGATCTTCACTGGTCTCTCAGCCATGCCTGCTCCAAACTTGTTTCGAACTTTTGACCAAAATCAGCCATATGCAAATACATTTCCGAATATATGCCAGTTAACGTCAATTTCAAAATAAGGAATATCAGATGAACTGTACTCAAACACATTGTAAGACTCATCTTTGATTACATTTACGATACGTATATGCTGTGGAATACAGTAACTGACTATTTACAACGAAAATACTTGCTGTATTCATGTCAATGTTATAACGTAGATTGTTTTTTTTATGCGCGTTTCGTAACAACCCTCATCTCTACCCTCCGGAGAATCTCATTTGCGTCCAGAAGCAGCGCCAATGCAAGTTTTAGTGTGCAGATGTGATAATATTAACTGTGGCTGTGGCCTGACTTGTCTTCAGCGCCAGATGAAAAGCAGGGATGGAAGAATTGAAGAGCTGGAGGAGGCGCTTCGTGAGAGTGTGAGCATCACTGCTGAAAGAGAAATGGTGCTTACGAAAGAAAGCGAAACCCGGCATGCTCTAGAGAAGCAGGTACATGCATTGGGTCGTCTATACCGACTGCCTGTGTTCTGTGTGTATCAAGTTGCGTGAATCGTGTGGGAAACTGTCGATCTTGCTGCTGATGAATAAGGTTCGTTGCTTGTTCAGGAGTTATTGCAGCCCCGAAACAAGGAAACAGGAATTGATCACGGCTGCAGGAAGCGCAGTGGCCAAAGCAAGTGAAACAGAACACTGGGCGGACACGTTTCGCCCAGCGACACTTCATGTCAATATAGATGACAGAACAGGGATGGGAACCTATTTACTATCACGGGCTGCATGAACTGTGGAATATCGTTGGCGGGCCGCAAAAATTAATTAATTTCCTCTTAAAATTCTGCCTTTATCTAACTATGTCAAAAAGCGACAGACTTCTCTTGACTTATTGTCTACGTGTTCGCTTGTCATGGAATTTCGTTTTGACGCGATGTTGTGTTCTAACTGAGTTATGAAAATTCTAATGCGGTCTATACCAAATGTTCACGCGGGCCGCAGGTTCCCCACCCCTGCGATAGAACAAACGAGGCTTGTTCTAAATTGCTTCTCACTCGCGTGCGGCACAGAGAATGGTGCGCTCAAAAATTAAATGACGCAAAAGCCGTGACGTAAAGATTGACCTCGGCCGGTATGACTTCATGGTTACGTCGCGAGTGATTATATCGAAGCCCATGCAAAGGGTTGAAGATGCCTGAAGGTGTCGAAAAGCTGTTGCTCTAATACAGGGGTCGTTGAGCGGCCCGCGATGCTTTCTGGGAATTTTCAAATAATTTAACATTTATGTTATTTAGTTTATTCACCATTGTTTAAAAGTGCTCGGCTAGCGAGAGAACAAGTTCCTTTGAAACGAGCGTAGAGAGGCTAGAAATCATTTGCCTGTAACTCATGATACCTTTCACAGGAAATAAGATGTAAAATCTAGGCTCGGAGAACGTGCCATTTGTTGCTTTGCTTGTTTTTTTGTCGTTATTGCCCATTGATTTAGGTAATTTTTGTCAATTTTGTATGGCTTTAACGCAGTCTTGCTATGTAGCGGAAGGTTTTGGGATGGTTTTGCTTCCGTTACTTCGGCTTCTTTATGGCCCGTGACCAGTCGCGACCATCCGTAGACCCACCGCGTGGCTGTGTCGTTCAATTCTTGCAAGCACGTTAGCCTACTTCACTTACGCATCCTGTGTAACCTACTGGACTGTTATTTTGTTTGTTACGTCACTGTACACTTGGTAATTTGTTTTGGTTCGTTGTTTCTACTGTGACCTTTTCCTTTTCAATGTATAGTGGGCAGTTGGGTTTGCTATTTTTCATTTAGTTTTTCTTATTTGGCAATTTAACTGTTTGTGGGTTTTATTCTATTCNATTTATACTTCATGCACTTCGCAGTGATGATGCCTACTTTGTAGGCGAAATATATACTCTGTAAGATCTTAGTGTCTGATTCCGTGCTGAGAAAGGATTTCTTTCAATAGACAGTGTTCAATATCAGCATTAGTGCTTCAAGAAAGTGAGCGGACTACAATGGTGCCTGAAACAATAGAAGTGTTTGGCTGGTTAACTGGCCCATGAAAACCTGCCATTAACTGATATTTTAGCGGCCCATGCCATTTCTACCCAGAATACATTCAGTGCTACGTCGTCAGTGCAGTTTATAACTGCAAAAATGTAAGGCTGCGCGTTAAAACAGTTGAGTAAAACATGCTCAACGATACAACAGGGCAGTTCACAACTACAAAACATTAGGCTGTGCGAATGTCTTGTTGACTTGCAGTCGAGCAAAGAATGTATGGCGGACACCCAGCCTTAGCAGTTTGAAACTTGCTGTAAACAAGAATTGAGAATGCGCATAAAGTACAAAAGAAAACTTTTTTCATGTGACTGTTATGCGTATTGGGGGAAGCAGAGGAAGGGCGGGGAGGGAGTAAAAGAGTTGAGGCACAATTGAAGCTTATTAAAAACAAAAAAATCTTTACCAATTATGTTTGTTTCTGTTCATCAACAATGTTGACCTCACAAATAATTAAATAATAGAAAATATCAAAAATTATTCTAAATTTTCTTGGTGAGCAAATCACTACAATAAATTTGTTTCAAGAGGAACTTGATAAACCATGCAATTACCTATGATACTGTTATGAAAAGGCACCTCCGCCCCCATTGCCCCCCTTTTAAAAGGGCAGGGGATCAAATGCCCCCATTCTCTGGCATCCCTGGGGACAGAACAGATATGGATTTGTGTGAGACATTGTGATCGATCCACTCGAACTGCCAATTTTAATGACAAAGCTTGAAATGATGCTCATGTTGCAAGCACAGGTGTGCAGCTGTATTAGCATATCTCCTGGATTCCACATCAAACGAAATGGGAAACTAGTGATGTGTCAACAAGTCAGCTAAATCAAGCAAGTTAACATAGGACAGTTTTGAATTTTGGCTCAGAAATCAATTAAACATGAGTAATTATCTTTCCATTCTTTTTTATGATTTTCGCTTGAACACAAGATTTGGAAAAATTACATCACTATCAGTTTGATTGGGTGTGCGCCGCACACCTGGAGTACAGGTCCATGGTATTGGAGAATTTTAGAATTACTGGCACTTGTTTGCTGCTAATCTTATAGTAATCTATTCATGCCCTTGTCTCTTCAACCTCATTTGGTGACATCATGTTCCTGGTGGGACATACATTCATCAATGGTACTCACTCCGTTATGGTCCGTGGGTAATTGTGTTACTTCTTCATGATTTATATGTATAAACATTGTCTTTACTACTTGTTTGTATAATGAAATGTGTTTTAATGCATTGCTCCGCCTCATAACCCCTATTGTTGCTCACTTCCTTCACCTATGTGCACGGTTCACTTACTCATCTGTATATACCTCATCTTTTCACACATTGCTTGCCCACCATCATTTGTGTTACGTTGATGTCTATATTGTGTATTTGGTTCAACACTGTGTCTTGGTAATTTTGTTTTCACTTCTTTATTATGTCTTTTGGGCTTGCCCTTCGCACTGGTTGAATTGGTCACATGAATATTTTGTCCGGTATGTCATATTTGGTCCAACCTTTTTTTCATCTATTTTCATAATCTGTTACTTGTGACTTTGATTGCATTTGCATGCATTTACTGTTAATTGTCTAATCGTGTCATTTGGCTTGATATGTTTTTTTTGTTTCGTTGCTTCATTTTCGCTAATATAAACTTTTTCTCCGTGGAAATTTGACTAATTGGTAACTTGTGTGATGCAAATACTGGCATTTGAATATGTAAAAACTTGTGTCGACAAAATAACATGTTTCGAAAAATTAAATCCATGCAGCAGTTTTTAGTAGCCTCTCAATAGAAAAAAATCATCTAGTTACACCATTCTAATTTTTGTAATTTCACTCCTTGGATGCCTTCCTGCCTTGCATGCCCGGGGCTATCAACCCCCTTTGCGGGCCACTGTCTGCGGGCACCCTCCTGCTGAATCTGCGCCAAAGTCCATGCAGCTACTCACGCAGTGAATGCTGCACTGGCACCACCATGTGTGAGGCTTTGGCTTGCACCCATCCATCGGATCTTACTGACCACAAGACTAGCCAGGCCAAAAATACTGGTTTTCACGTCTTTTCTGTAACCTGACTGGGATTCAAACCCAGCCTACGTCATGCACACTCTAGCCAAGTAGGCCATTTAGCTGGTCTTAATCATGTTGAAGCTGACAAAATAACTACATTAATTCTAACCTTAAGCATAGGCCATTACAATTTGATGGTGTATTTAATACTTTGCCAGAGTCTACAATCCTATGTTTTGTGCACAATATTAACTTAATTATCATGATAGCGTTCTACCTGATCTTAGGTACGTGAGTTGCATTACCTCATGAGATGACTTGTGAAAAAAGAGCCATCAACTCATCAAGGAAAAAAGAAAGTCTTAAAAATTCAGTGGATTTTTGTTATTTTACTCAGCCTTTTTGTCATAAAAAACTTCAGAGGTACACGCTCATATGTCGAAATGCTGCTGGCCGCAGGTGTATATGGTCAGAGAAAGGTTTGGGAACCCCTGCTCTAAATGTTAATTAAATAAGCTAGAACAGTTTCTCGTACGTTTTACTTGGAAAAACGTGTCTTCTCTGGGCTTACTTCCAGTGTTCCCTCTACGAAAATTCTGCACTGAGGAATTGTTTGTTTTTTTGCGCACAAAGTGCTTGTTATTGCGCAACCATGCAGACACGCAACCAATGAAACGTTCCAAGCGTTAAAAAGGATATGCGATATTATTAAATTTGGAATGTTGCAAGTGCTCGAGAATGAGATTCCACTGCGCAAATGGTCTGGTGGTCCTGCGCAATTGCGCAGTTGCGCACTCTGGAGGGAACACTGCTTATTTCATATTGTTAGTTGATGGTGTTGCGAACATACCTTGATGTGCAAGAAACTTGTTTACCATCATCTTATAGCATAAAGATTAAAACATTATATATGTATTGCTTGGATATTGACAACTTAAAAACGGCAGAAATAAACCCTGTGTCAACTGAATGGATTGGGTTTGTTTGGTCCATAAAATATGTGGTGACTATTACAAAGGAGTTCACGTACAACTGATCAGATCAACTAGACGATAATGTCGAGGGCGGCAACACGGTCCCGCATGAAAATGTATCTACCAGAAAAATAGGCCTGCAAAAAAAGCTAGAAATCACCTAAATCAGGGGTCACCAACGCGGTGCCCTTGGGCACCAGGTTGTCCGCAAAGACCATGTAGGTCGCCCGCGGGCCTGTGCTAAAACTAACATTAGCATGATCAATGTCTTCACCAATAAAAAAATATTAGAAGGTAAATTGATCAAAATTTTTTATTTCTGAAGTGTGTATCAAACTAGTAGCCCTCCGCATTAATCGGCACACAAGAAGTAGCTCGCAGTTTCAAAAAGTTTAGTGACCAGTGGCGAAACTGACGGGGGGGCTGGGGGGGCGGCCGCCACCCCTGGCCGGTCACTTCGAAGTTTTTGGGCCCCCTGTCACCACATTGTTAATTTTATTAAGTGATCTTTAATCGACATTGCCGCAAGACAGTGTGTTGT
>JGI24021J15306_10012165_pt1 | contig 10684 bp, 3 predicted proteins | sample Ectturendosymbi1_FD_15306 | JGI IMG/M metagenome (IMG submission 15306) | reverse complement strand
CTCCATCCAGGGAACGGCAATGAACATGATCAAAGCTAGGGAAAAGATCACTGCCTTCACTAATAAACTTTCAAGCTGTATTTGCCTCATTTGCTCAGGCAACTATGCTAATTTTCCACAACTTGTAGCTTTCAATGAGAAAATATCCTAAACCATTGTCATTAAAATATAAAAGCATTTGGAGGTGTTATACGGCAGTCCTTCCACAGATACTTTCAGCCAGGGTTTCTGTTTCACACGGTTGGATGCAAGACCCATATATTTTTAACCTAAATTCTACGGATGACAGTGGTGGAATGATGGAAGATCCAGTTCAAATGAAAGCCAGTAGAAAAATTAAAATGGATTTCCATTTAATGCAGTTAGACACTTTCTGGTGCATGCAACTCAACGCATGCATGCTTTGAGTTAGCAAAGGTAGCTTTGAAAGTGCTTGTGCCATTTGCAACAAATAACTTCTGTTAAAGCAGTTTCTCAACTCTCTTACACCTCAAGAGTAAGGCCAGGAATCTTTCAGAGCCCGATGAAGACATGTGAGTGGCGACCTCAAACAAAGAGCCTCACTGCAGCATGAACATTGTAAAAACAACAAAAGAGCCATGTTTGATTGGTGGTGCACTTTACTGTAAATTTATTGTATTGTTATATTGTTGCAATGAAATTATGTTAGTATCAATTACTATTTGATTTCAGACAAGGGGTACGAAAAAATTTAACGAAAGCTCAGGGGGTACGAGTGGGTAGAAAGGTTACGAACCACTGGGCTAAGGTCAGGTTGTTGTAAATGCTGTTTGTAATGATATGTGTTGAAGACAGTTTTCTAGGTTGTCTTTTTTGTAAGAGCAGTGTAGCAGTACTGCGCTGACAGATACTAACTTATGCGATCATTTTACCTAGTGATGTGCCCTTGTAAATGATAAGCTGCTGGTTTTGATAGTCATGCTTGTCAGCAAGTTCATAGATGAGATAGAGTCCAGGCTCTGTTAGAGTCCAGGCTCTGGTAGAGTCCGGGCTCTGTTGGAAGAGGAAGCGATAGGTGTGGAAGAGGAAGTGATTGACGAAATAGCCGCTTCCACATCCCTGTTTCAAAGCAACACTAATCACTAGGGCAACCAAAATTCAATAAAGTCAACATTATTCTGCCGTTTTGAAAGTTCATGAAACGTCCACAAACCAAATTTCACGCTCATACCATGAAGGAATCCTAAGTTTTTAGGTAAAAAAAGTCTCAAAATTTGTCATCAGGTCAAAATTTATCGTTAGGTCAATATTTTCTTGCAGCACATTTTTTTCTCTTCATCGATACTTTATTGAAACTACAACAGCAGATTCTGATATGCTTCAGCAAGTTTATTTGTAATTCTGTAGTAATAGTGGGTTTGTTGCGACTTCTGGCGTAATAATGTTGTTTAGCCTGCTACTGGACGATTGAATATGTAGGATAGGCGTGCATAGTAAGGCAAGAAACATGGTCATGCAGTAGGCTACTTGGTTTGATAAATGCTCAATCCATTATGCATATAACATTTCAACTTTATGATGTTCTCAGGTTTGACTCTACTGTAGTTATTCATGTACTTATCAATACATCATCCCTAAAGCAAAACATGCAGATATTTAAAAATTTCGAAACATAGAGTGCATGAATATGCTTCTGGGTAACCTCAACACCTAAGGCTGAAGTATTTTGCGGTTGCAAACGCAGAAAATTTATAGGTCAAAATAAAGTCAAAATTTGCAAATTATTAAGTCAAAATTTTAAGGTTTTAGGTCAAAAAAATGGTTGCCCTACTAATCACTCTTTGTCCATACAAATGAATCAGAAATGAATAAACTTAATTTTTTTTTCGGCATGGTACTGTAGTTCAGCTTGGTTGCACTACTATCAGACTATGGTACAAACAAGCACAGCTATATAGTAGAACACATCAATTGGGTTTTATCAGAGCTGTCAGCTGGAGTGCACAAAACGGTGAATTGCATTGGTCGCACGTGCATATCACTCTTGAGTGGAACACATCGATTTTCATGCATTTTATCAGAAATGTGATTTACAGCGCGATTTGATGTCTTGCTTAAGTTGCTTAACGTTAAAAAGACGATAAATTGCAAGGTACGATGTCTATATTGCAAGGTATGGTAGCTAAATATTTTTCTTGCGCATTTGCACTCTTTAAAAATGCTACAAATCTTTAGCTACTGGACATCATGCATGCAGCCCCACCCCTAGCCAAATCTCCATTGATATCCTCTTACAGCAGCAAAAAATGTTTGGCCTAAATTAGCGTAGGCTACTTCACAAAATGATTTACAATTTATTTTCACTGCTGGTGGGTGGATGATGTATCCTTTCAATATCCCCTTGTCGGCCCGTGCATGCTGTTGGGTACCCATTCGATTGTCCAAACATCGTTTGTCTACTAGCCTTTCTCAACATTAAAAACTCCTAAGCAGAATTATCCAGCCAACTAGAGAAGACTTCAAGTTATCCAAAAGTAAACGAATCAGAACTCTTTCTGAATACATATCCATATACCAGTCTAGCCTGCAATGTGATGTCTGCAGGCCTAATCATCTGGTGACCAGGTCCGTAACAAGGGGAGGCTAACTGGCTTAACTGTAACGTTGGTTGTCAATACGTGACATTTAAAGCCGTTAAACTTCACTGTTTCAAGACAGTGACCTTGCTCACAGTAAACCACATTGGATAAATGTCGGAAAGAGGCAGTTAACAATCTTTTGCGGCCTCTAGAAACTTGCAAAATGCTAAAAATCATTTTTGAAGTAAAAATTTGTAAATATATCAGAATCAGTGATACCAGAACCGTCGCCAGGAAGTCTTCGCTTGGGCGGCCTTATGTTCGTGTGGGGGGGCTAAACCCACCAAAGCCCTCCGTGGCGATGGGACTGAGTGATACCACGCCAAACTCTGTTTCAACGGCTATGTGTAACATTTAACATGAAAAACGCTTCACACAAAACGTGACAAACGTCACATTTAGTTTTCAAACCTCTCCAAATACAAACCCTAAGAGAAAAAAGTGGGGGGACATGGCATACTATGCCCCCGCGGTCTAAAACAGTGAGGGGACACGTCTCCCGTGTCTCCCACCAAATTGTGCGCATGGTTTCATTCAATTATGTGCTAAGTTTTCAGTGCCTTTGCCAAAAACTTCACAATGTTATAGTCAACTGCGCTTCTCCTTTGTAAATTTGCATTAATTTTACAAGTTCCTTAAGGTCTTATTGATATATTCAAACCAAATGCAATCTCCACTCCAGTGTATAGCAGAAGGCATTGTTTGAGATCCAAGTTACAACCTACAGCGAATGTACTGTAATAGTGAATGAGCAATCAACTAAATGTCACGTTATGGAGGGCTAGAAAATATAGCCTACGCGAAATATTATCAGCAACTATCTAAAAAAACTTTTTAACTCGCACACTTTTTATACAAATGCACACACTCAACGAAAGTAACTGTACAGTAATAAATGTAAAACAACCACGTAATGGAAATTTTAAGATGAAAAAACATTAACAAAATACAATTGAGTTTACAGACGTTATGAAGCGCAATAAGGGATGTAAGCACTTGATGATTTTTACGCAGATCATCCATTCTTAGATTGATATACGACAGCGCAAGAAGAAGGACATTCTCAACATTTTTTAAACAGGATCAGTTTTTGAACTTGGTGATTATCAATTTGAGAATGCAGCTTCACACAAATATGTTATGCAAAACGCTAAAAGCTTATGAATGGCTAAATCAGAAATGACAAGAACATTTCTTATTCTTATCCAAAAGTGACATAAACTCTGTTTTGAAAAAAACATTTGCAAAATTTTGTCCTTTACGAACTCCACAAACTTATCCTGGGCATGACAGGTGTGTTAAATTTCAATTGTGTATAATTTGTGGAGCCTACTTTTCCTGAATCAAAGTCCAAAGCCCTTCTGAAACTGTCCAAAATTAGTTTAAAAGTCCTCAGTGTGCTCTCAAAGCAGTTAGGCNTAGCCCCTAAACTAAACCTAGAGTTCTAAAGATAAGCATGCGTTCGTGTCGGAATGAATGAAAAAAAGTCAATATTGGTCAGTACGTTAAAACAATCGTGACGTGAAAACGCATAACTTGTGCTTCGTTGATTCTGATCATTTGATAGCTCAGGCAGACATCCTAGTAAACACCTCACAGCATGAAGCACGGTATTGCCCCTAAAAATGCAGTAGAAATAGGTTCACTGAAACCTACTTTTAATTTTCTTGTAAAGCTTACAAAAACTTTTATATCTGATTTGTGAAGCCAATTTGTTTCGCGGCCCCAAATTTACATTCGGACACTTTGAGAAGCCTTGGAGTGTAACAACTGGCTCAAACGAGGAAGAATAATCAAAATCGTTCACATCTCAAGTTTTCAGGAAAATTTTTTCAAATGTTTGATAGTTACATATTTCTTTCTTCGATATCTATTTTTCTGCCAGTGGATCCGTGTTTGATAGAGTGCACTGAGTCTGCATTGCACCAAAATTCCCCTTGTTGACTATGGCAGTTCATGACAGTTCTGGCCAACTTGGTTTCTCAGCGGATAAATCACTCAATTATCGTTTCTTGGCCATAAGTGCCAACCAGTCAGCAGGGCCGGCCCTAGCAGATGCGGGGACCAATGCAAGACATGGGCGAGGGGCCCCTCTAAGCAGTGATTTTATGACGTCACCGTGTTCAGTCAACCGTGTTACGATAGTGGTAGAGTGCAGATATATAGTGCAGCACTAACACGAGAATTGAGCACGTTTGCTAACGTTCGAGGAGAAATTTGCTAGTTCTGACGAAAGCGTTCTTTGTTAACAATGAAATATATATGGCGTTTCTACTGAATTCTCAAGCGCAAGGTGTATCTGGCAAAAATCAACAATCTTCCCAACCACCATGGGGCGGGGCCCCAGAGGCACGGGGCCCAATGCAGCTGCATCGGCTTAAGGCCGGCCCTGCCAGTCAACCACTAACGCTAAATGGCCAATCAAGGGCTTTAAAATGGCAGATTTCCGCATAAGTTATTTTAGAAGAAAAAACGGGTAAATGGCCATTCGAACTTTTTTCTCAGGCCCTGGTTACGTCATTTGAAAATCCCTTGATCTCCACCAGTGTTGACGTTTCACCAAAAAATTCAAACCCAAAAATACTCGGAGTTATTTAAATCTTCATTTTTCCTCCAGTGAAAATTGCCCCGGGCCCCCCTACCCTTTAATTCGGCTGTGGATGTCAGAAGGTCAGGCCCATATTTAGGGGCCGATCCCCCCTGGAAAATTTTTTGCTCCCCCCTGGGAAAAATGTGATGGACATAGTTTAAAAAATTGGGAACCTCTCAGAAAGCTCTTCGTCACCCCTGGCGTCCCACGCTGGTCATGGGCCTGGAGAAGGTACTGGCAACATAGTCTTAATATTTGAATGGACTGCTGCAACCCTGTACGATACCACAGAGGGAGAAATAGTTTCCTTCATGCAAATTTTTGAAAAAAAGCACACGTTTTTCCCCTTACGAACATTATTTGTTTGCATATACTTGAAACAAACAAAAGGTTAAGAACCACTGGTTTAAAACATTCGAGCACGTAAATTAGCAGGAAAATATACGCGGTCAAGAACAAAAAGCTTAACTGATAATATGGAAGATGACTTTACTTCTTCATGCTTTCCATTCAAGCATTTGCACCTCAAGAAGCGTAATTATATTTGCAGAGCGTTTTTTGCAACAGTACCTATTTTGTTTTTCAACGCAATCAAAAAGAAATGCACAGTTTGCAAGAAAGAGAAGCGAACCATTCACAGCACCGAAAAATATCACGTGGTCATGTTCTGCGGTTTCGTGCGCAATGGACTAGAACAATGCAGGAAATTAATATGTTTGATTTAAAGGTCAGCTGTAAAAAGGCTGGTGAGCAAAGCGAGAGCGATGCGACTTTTTTCTTGCCTTTTTCGCCCGGAGAAAAGCGTAGATTGAACGCGAATATTACGAAGTATGTGCAAGCCGCTACTCGCGAGAAAGCATCCATTTAATTTAGCATGTTGTGTTTCTGAGGAAGTGTTAATGGCATTAAATTCTGTGCTCTGTTGTTGTGAGGCTGTGTAGCTATGAAAACATTGGGCAGCGTCAGGCAGACAACCAGACATGTTTATATATGTACAGTATATACGTAACTTTCCCCTTGTATACAGTATATACATAACTTTCACCTGTATATACGAAGAACAATATACACTTTCTTAGTTTGTAACTCACATTTGGATCTTGCGGTGGCACATTTCGCTGGCCATATACTATACCAGCACCTGTTAAAGCAGTCAGGGCCGAATTTTAGTGGATTGGACCGATCGCTTCCAATCGGACCCCGCGCCGAAGGAGGCTTCGCGCTACGCCAACTAACCTACGCAAACTTACACTTTCTATCGAAGCTCTTTGTGCAGTGCCAGCGCGGGGTCCACAGTATTTTTTAAGCGAGGGGCCCGTTGCCAAAGAAAATCAAAGTGAACTGCGCGATTTTCACCACCCTTAATCATCATAATTTGTTCTGTAATCGGCAGAGAATATGAAGATGTTTTTTGTTTCAGTGACATCGTTTTGTATTTGGTATCAAGCTTCAGTATTTGCTGCAAGATACGGTTCGATAGTTATTGGTGTTTCAATAGTTACTGCTAATTTTCTTTTGAAGATTATTTGCAAATGTCTGCAGCTACGCCAGTCTCTTAATAGCGGTATTCATTTTCCCTCGTGGAGGTCTGATGAAGCAAGGCAACCTGAGATTGACGAAAGCGTTTAAATTAAACCGAGTTGGAATTATGCCAATTGAATGATTATCATCAGGTGATAATTATTACAGGTATGCAAAAATAACGATTGCTTGAAAAGTAACAGAAAATGTATTTAACGAATATTAACAGTCACGTTATTTGCAAAGTAAGGGAAGTGACAGTAAGGCTTAAGCCAGTGGTGTTTAACTTCTTTTTTACCACGCCTCCCTTTAAGTAATTAAGACCTTTGTTTCAAGCTCCCCTGACTTTAAATAAGCTGTAAAAACAAATGTATTTATTGGTAAATTATTGATCACACTTGTAGGGCGCGTAACCGCTCGCCCCCCTGGAAATATTATTGACGCACGACTGGTTAAAAAACATTGGTTGAAGCGCAGTGACGTAGAAAGCCCAAAAATTTGGTGGGGGCCAAAAAATTTGGGGGGCGGCCAAAATGCTTGATTTTAGACGAATAACACTACTTTGTTTAGAAAAACGCCTCTCAAAGCACAACATGGCTATCTTTTCTAAAAGTTGGGGGGGAATGGCCCCTTTGGCCCCCTCCTGGCTACGCCTATGTTGAACCGAAGTAAGCTTTATGATATTCTTGTGGTGAAAGTTTCATCATGAAACAGGGCGGATCCAGCCAATAAAGTTAGCTGGGGTGATTTCAGTGATACTTGATAGTCAAGTCTCATTACAGGTTCACTACTGTACCAGAGATGAAGTATACTTCACAACACTGCTGTGACAAAACAATGGAGGCAAAATGACTTTATATCGTGAATGTTGTTTTCCGAATTGTACAAAATCATAGTGAATAAAGTTACTTTCCTAGGTTTTAGGGGGGCGATCGCCCCCCCTGGATCCGCCCCTGTCATGAAGTACTACCAAAATAAGGATTATGGCATCAACCAATCTCACACAGATTGACATCGTAGTTTCTGAGATATAGCTTCCACCTCAAGAACATCATCATGAGGTTTACTTCACTTAATCCAGTGTTTCTTAACCGGGGGTTCTTCAATAAATTTCCAGGGGGTAGCGAGCCCTTACGCGCCCTACAGCATGACAAGTTTGATCAATAATTTACCAATAAATACATTTGTTTTTACAGCTTATTTAAAGTCGGGGAGACTTGAAACAAATAACATAATTAGTTAAGGAAGACGTGATAAAAAAAGATTAAGAACCGCTGGCTTAAGCCTAACTGTCATTTCTGCTACTTTGCAAATGGCGTAACTGCAGTGGCGTAGCAAGGGGGAGCTCTGGGGGCCGCGGGCCCCGGGCGGCACCTTTTGGGGGACGGAAGTTTTCTGATTAAAAACTAATTTTTGAAAGAAGTTTGAAAATTCTTACTCTTCTTTATTATTTTAAAATAAATTTTTAAAAGTTCCAATCCAACTCTTTCCAGTTTGTGCGTTTAGAAGCCCTAGACTGGCAGGCTAGCCTAAAAAACACGATATGTGGCTGTGAAGTGAGCGAATTGGTGAAATATTTACCCTTGGTCAAATCCAATGTGCTAAATTAAAGTGCCCCAGTGTTTGTTTTGAAATCAGGGCTTTTTTAACACACTGACACTGCGTAAATCTCCGCAGCGCTCCTTGGGCAACAGTGTTCACCTCAACTGCCTCGGTAAGAAGCATATTTCAGGCGTTGGCCTGCCGCTAGTTGCCGTCACCAAAATTACATAAAAATCATTTCTTGGCACATCTCATGCTATTTTTTAAAGTTCAGTGGGATTCAATTCCGTATTTGCTCGATTGTAAGCCGCCCTTGATTATAAGCCGCACGACATGGTGTTAAAAAATTAATCTAAGCCGCACTTGATGGTAAGCCGCACTTGAACACAGGTTACCTAAGCCTCTGAGATACATTCGCGTGCTAGCACCTTTCGCGTTTATTCCTAACCTTGGTAGTGATATTTCACCACTACAATTGCCTCCTGTTCATCATAATACCTACTGTGACGGAATTGTCCATATGATTCTGAAGAGAATAAAATGCGTAAAGAGAGTTTGGTCGACAAAGTGTAGCCAAGGAAATACTGAGCGTCATTTATACCTTTCAATAAAGTAAAGAAGTAAAAATATCTAAGCCGCCCTTGATTATAAGCCGCACGAAATGATGAAAAAAAACTTTATAAGCTGCAGCTTACACTCGAATAAATATCGTAAGTACCACACGCTGTAATCCAGTTGTTAGGTGGTTTTATAAACATTAAATTTTGGCGGTTGAAGTGAAGAATTCTGCAAAAGTAACGTTGCTCAGTTTCAATACAAATGCTGTTTTTCTGCATGATGTAATGGTGTCGGAAAATGACGCTCTTGAGTGGGGTAGTGCAGTTAGTTTGTGCGGGCAGCTTTGAGATTTGATTGTCGGTTTGAACTGCAAGCAGAGTTAATCAGAGTCAGCTGATAGGCAGTGTGTTTCGTTAAACTGTCCATTATTTAACGGTATACTTAGCATTTGCAGTCATTGAAAAATTTATTTTAAAAGGAAAAGCTTACGAAAGATGTTGCTCTCATTTCGATGAATTTGAGGCAAAAACCTTAGTCTGAAAACCTAACGTAAACGCAAACGATATGTTTGGGTTTGACTGTGGTGAAGGCTTTTATTAAAAGGGTCGCTAAGCGAAACAGTTGTTCAATTTGGCAATGGCTGTAGTGAATGAAGTTGTTCAACCCACTTACCGTCAAAATTGAGACGTTATAATCACTGTCGAGGAATAAAATGTCCTATGTCCACACCTGGAATGGTTTGGTAATACAGTTTTCAAAATAGACGTCTGTTGGTAACCAATCCCGTCGCCACGGGGGGTTTGGTGGGCTTAACCACCACAAACAAAGCTCCAAACCCCCAATTTGAAATGTGAAACACTATAAATCAGCGGATTTTTTGTCAAATTTTATAATGTCAACGTCCCCTGCACAAACGTAAAGTCCCCTAATGGAAGAATCTCTGGCGATGGTTGTGTTGGTAACGAACAAAGGAAAAAAATAACACTATGCACGTGTAATTGGAAGAAGTCCGACACCCAGACCAAGTGCGCAGGTCACGATGAAGGCTGCAAGTCAAACGCTTCTCAACCAGAGCCAGTTTTAAGCCTATTTGATCTATTTTTATCAAAATGGGTCCCCGCACATTAAAAGGGCTCCGCGCAAGTGCCGACAGAGTTAACGTTTGAAGTCTTTTATACATTCTAAGAGAATTAAAACACTACTGATTACCACATTCAATCTTCAAGTAACTGCGCTTCAAAGGTGAAATAAGCAAGGAATCAATCACAAATTTTAATAGGAAATCGATTTCACGTAAAACTACCCATTATCAGTCCTTACATCTTATTCAAATAGAATGTGAGTTGTGATTGATTCCTTGCTTATTTCACCTATGGAGTGAAGTTACGTGAATACAGATATGCGCAAGTTTGAATCATCGCAAACATATGAAAGCAGAGCCCAATTCGCTGATTCCTCTAAAGCCCTTAGAAACCTTCTAGAGCTTTTAAATGTCAGATTCAATATTATAGCCTGCTATATGCAGTATACATACTTCTTTAGTTAAAGACATGGATACTACACGAAATATCAACCTACATAAATGTTTACACCTGTAAAGTAGGTATGCTGTCATCACATCCCTTCATTTTTTCGTTTGATCCCTGGAATGAGTAAACTATTAAAAGCCATGCTGCGGGCTTACCAAAGACTTAAATACAACAGGGAAGAAAATTTGACGAAACATGTCCGGGTGTGTACATGCATATGTAACGAAAGCAAAAAATAGAAAAAGTGATGATGAGGAAGGTGGCAACAACCAGAAAAAGCAAGACTCAAAATCAACAATGAAAAACAAGACCTATTTAAAATTGTGGGTGTTTGATTGTGATCT
>JGI24021J15306_10012163_pt1 | contig 10685 bp, 4 predicted proteins | sample Ectturendosymbi1_FD_15306 | JGI IMG/M metagenome (IMG submission 15306) | reverse complement strand
GTACTTTCCACGATGGGTGTAAGCAAGGAATCGATCAGCAAATTTTTAATAGGAAATCGATTTCACGTAAAATTACGCATCCTAATTTTACCATTCTCCAACATATTTTTCCAACATATTTTTCCTGAGGGGGCCAAAAATTTCTAGGGGACGATTCTCTCCCCTTGCGCCTCTCCTGGTTACGCAGGCCCGTTGCCAGAATTTCGCAACAGGGAGGCCAAAAGTCATATGGGGGGCACATTCATTAAATACAATAATGGATGTATGCAGCAACCGGGCACCAAATATGTAATGAGGGGGCACAGATTTTAAATGGGAGGGCCGGCACAACTGGCTTCCCCGTTGGCGACGACCTTGTGGTTACGGTCTTGATATTGAATCGTTCAAGCCCAATGGAAGATGATAACGAATTATGGTGCAATATTTGAGAAGGGAAAGTGCGATATACTGTGACAACGGGAGAAGCTGAAGTTTTTGCTAAAACATTGTGAGATCATTTAGGGCGGCACATGATAACGGAAAGCCATTTGAAAGGCTCCGATGGTCATTTCATTGCAGTTGCCGTTAAAAACCACCGCTAGTTCACCATGTCACAGCTTTTCATGAATGATAACAAACGATAGAACGCAAAACTTGAAAAATAGCGTAACTATTTGCCGTAACGTTTTCAGCTTTACACAAGCAACGTAATTAGTAATTACGTACCGGCAGACCTGCTGCATGCAAATAATGTAAAAGTATGCATGGTGACAGTGGAGCCACAACCAGGGCGATCTCAGAATAATTCTGCTTAACATCCAGGTTCGTAACATGGGGCGGCGGACGCCCTTGAAAAATTTTTCCCCCTCCTTAGAAAAATGGGAAACTATTGGACATAGTTTAAAAAATTGAGCTACTTTCAAAAACTCTTCGCCCCCCGTGGTGTCCAAAGCTGGTTACGGGCGTCTTAACGTCATACATCCATTTTTCTACCCGCTATTCCTCCATGGAGGTTGGCGGAGCAACAGGTCTAGGGAGGACCCGAAATACACCATGGTCAACAGCAATCCCAGATGGTTCTGGCTCCGACCAAACAAGGCCTGAGATGTAAGCCAGAGGTAACCGGAGTCACTTTTTCAGACTCCGACTCCGTTCCTGTTCCAAAATTTTTGAATCCGGTCCCGGTGTCAAGCGAAAATTCTGACCTATCGTTGTTTGTCAGTTATTTGCTTCTGGGAGTAAAGGAATAAAGTTTGGCAAGAACTTTAATGATGTGTACTGTGTAAATTAAAACTGTTTGGTTAGATATCAGGCACCCACAACAAGCTATAATACGGGAATAACTATATCCACTGAAAATATTGGACTTAGTCTTAGACCCAAATTTTTTTTCTAACCGAAACCCGACACACTTACCTAAACACCAAACCCAAATCACTAATCATCAGTTTTCTCAGCGCATTTGATATGTAGAATGTTACTCTGTGCATGCGCACATGATGTGAAGTCAGAAATTTCGCAAGTCAGAAAATTCTCTTGACCCGGATCCGGCCGTTTTTCAAATTTGAGAATCCAACTCCTGTTCAGACTCCAATTACCATCGATCCAACTGCGAATTTACCTATGATTTACTTAAATGACCACACAGACTCCTGATGCTACGAAAATTGAAAAGTAACTCCAGGCGCGGGTTCGGTTTTTCACAAATTTTTGGCTCTGGCTCCGAAGGAAAAACGCAGAGTCCTGCCGGAGTCGACTCCGGCTCTCTGGATCCATGGCCTCCTGTGATGTAAACCTGTTCACTCCACCTGGTTGTTGGACTCCTCAGGCCGCTTTTCTGTGGAAATAGCCAGCAGGACTTGTCTCACCAAATGTATTAGCATATGAAAATAGCTTAAATTTCTTTACCTTGGTTCATATGACCGAAGCAAAGCGAAATGCTGCAACATAAGCTGTACCTATCGTAAGGCACTCTTTCTCTGCATAAAATCAGGCGTTGTGATGGCATTATTGAGTAGAGCAAGTATTTGCCGCATATACATCCTCTGCTTTTATTCAAATTATCATTATTGAAATAGCAGCCGCAGTCTAGATGTAAACTAAGTTTGGGCTTTGGCAGCGCTTTTCATGCAACAAAATGTTTAAAAAAGTTGAGCATTGCTCAGAACAAATTCATTATCAGTGCAGCAGTGTTTTTGTACCGTACCTATTTGATAAACAAAAATAAGGCTCATCATGAACCGTTATGTAACTGCTGTCACGTGACCATATCTTCAGACATTGATTGAAGCAAAGGCGCTAAGCTTATCAAAATCAACTCTAGTCTAAAATAAGGTTTATCCTAGTTTTTTGTGTTGGTGCAGGTCAGTTTGCAATCCAGTATCCACCAGTCGGAACATGGAATGCAGTGACGACCAAGGTAAAGTTCATTCTCTTGATACTGTGTCCGGTTCTTATCACGGCACATTGGTTTTTCAGAACGTGAAGCAAATTGTCGAACTGATATTGTTGTTCCAGACACAGCAACGTAATGAAGCCTTGGTGGGTAAAACCTATGAGATGGATGTGTGTCTCCAGCAATCTGTACCTCGGTCTGATACTAAGTACATGTACGAATTACAGGCTAATTTAAAGCACATGTCAGCCCCGTCGCTGAAATTTTTGCTTCCTTTTCTAAGAGATTTCAAGCCCCCAGGCAGTGACTCTAGTACAGGCCACTACTTCTTCAGCATTACGTTGACTCGCCGAAGTTCAGCCGGTAATCTTATTACTGAGACTCTCCAACTTCACACGGGCGAGATTCAGGAGGTAGTCAACAACAGTAGGGTTGTACTAGCAGCCAGCAACAGTGATAGTCAAATATGTTGTACGTTTTTGTGCAGCAGCGCTACCCACAAGTTCCTGAGCATCTTGCTGGAGACATACTTCAGTCTTCTTCGTCACTCATACCGTCAACGCGTCTGTGTAACATTCAAAAGCAGCGTGATGGAAAATTGTGTGTTGAAAACATCCAATGAAATATCAGTTTTTGAGAGAACAATTCCGAACCACTCCAGCGTCGGCCCAAGTTCATTTTCTGGCATTTATGCTTGTGTAGACAAATTGTTATTTCCTGAATTCACTGCAGTCTGTCCGGAAGTTTTCACCTACGATGACATTCCGTTTCGTTTATCAGTCGCGATTGCTTTTGGAAACAACACTTTAAACCCGCGTATGCTGCTGTTCTTGTATGGACCCTTTGGCTTACCCATAATCAATAAGATCGACTCGTTGAAGCTAAAGTTTTCGGATATCGTGTATCCTAAACGGTGTGGTTTTGATCGTATATTGACTGGAGACAACAAAACTAGTGACAACGTCGGGCTGCCTTTCAGTGGTTGGAACATAAAATGGAAGAAGCTGAAGCGCGGAAGTATAGCTCTTTTATTGTTCTTGGATCCAGCGGAGAAACTTATAGAATTCGAGTCACAAGTCAAGTGCTTGAAACTTTTGCAGGCTAATGCTGTTCGTCTTATCAAGTCGAAAACTATTATCATAAAACGCTTTTTGGGGGGTGCTTTACATGAGGCGTTGAGAAATTCCGACGCAGACAACGTGCAATACATGAAATCGTGCGCGTTAACCGCATCTTGTATTTCTGACATATTTCGCAATAGCTGCAACAATCTATTTAGAGAAACATGTTTATCACTGATGCACTGTCAACAGTATAATTTCGAAGACTGCGTATTGAATGTTTTGCTTGATTGCGGAAAGCCGCAGTCGAACCAAAGCCTCTTCGATGAACCTGAAGACGATGATTGGACTACTCTAGAAAACGGTTTTTAGGACATGTCATTCCTTCCCTCCATGCATTCAGCTGCGACTTTCGCATAAATTTGTAAATGCAACGCTATCTTCGAAGAGTGCTTTTTTGCGAAATAATTCTGGTTGACACTCTAAATGACCAACTAGCTATTGTTGTGGTACGTTATGCCAGCGGTGCAACAGATACACGCCATGCTCAAACGTATTTTTCGTCGAGCTGTTTTCCCAATTATTGCGCCTCAAGCAATTGACTGGGAAAGTGTTAACTATTGAAATTAAAGCGCTAGTGTCGTCGACACCTATCTTATTGGCTGAATGTTGATTCGCAAATTGCTACATGCAAGTTACAGTTTTAAACTACTTCTGCTTTGCAAATATTTTGCGCGGTACTTTCAAACTTACTGCTAGCTGTTATTTTTATCTTTCCACGTATTACGTAGCAAGCTCGATTCTACGCTTTCAGTTCTGTACTGGTCACATCTGATTGAGAGCAGGTCAGCTGCTACATATCTTCCGAGAGTATACCGACGTATTGTTTTTTTTAGTTCGCAACGCGAAATAAGTACAAGTATCCTTGTCAGCAACGATCTGAAAACTCATTTTGCATGATGCGCGCATTTATTGATGATCATAAGCTCGTTAACAAAACGTTCTCTTAGAGACATCACCTTTACAACACCGCAAATAACCAGCATGCCTGGTTGCAGAACACGCTGCATGAAAACCGTGGTGCAGCCATGCAGCAATGCACACGATATTTTTTGACAGTGATAGCAACATGCGGTTACACAGAGAGTTCAAAAGGTATGGGCGTTTCGACAAACGCCACAGCCAAGAGCGAATTCTTCTCCAGTTGGAGGGTGCTGTACGTGAAGGGGGCATTCTTTCCCTTCAAGCTGCCTTGCTTTGGATCCAGCTGGGCAATGCGGTAGCTCATTTTTAGGCAAACTGGTAATTCGCTGGAAGTCGTCGTGGCAAGGTTGGCAGAAGTGCGTGGTTCCGAAACAAAAATAAACTGCCACTGAACAGCAATAGCGACACTGCAATAAAATAAAGAGAAAAACGTTATTCTCACATCGAAATAAACGTTATCGAAACGTTTTTAACACTGGATCGCAGACAGAATCCTCTCTGAATAGCAGTGTTTCTACATCAACAGTTCGGTCAGACAGTGCTCCGAATTCAACTCAACTGTTTCAAACTTCTACACGGTAATAAAAAAGCTGCGAATCGTATCACAAGAACTTTTGCGGTCTGTTTCTACATCCTTTCGTCCTGCACAGGCGTATTCAAGGGGGCCATGCTCCCCAATTTCTAGCATATTTTGTGCTTTGTGAGGCGGTGTCCCAAAAAAAATACTGTTGCTCGCTTCAGGTCAGAATATTTAGCCCCCCACCAAAATTTGGGCTGGCTACGCTATTGTCGTCGTGAAGTCGCTGCATTTGTCGTTAAATAACAGTTGGTATAGGTCTATCTTAAATCATATCGCGTCAATATTCGCCAACGCAGTTTTCAATTAAAAAGTAAATATTTTACAGAATACATAAAATGATTAGCAATGACTGCGAGCCCCAGTCCGGAGGGGTGTCAACAACAGGAGAAGTAATCGGAGTGCTCGTAACCGCAAGAACCTGTGGTTCGTAATTTTCGGTTTGGGTGCGAATGCTCACCTTGTACTCAAGAAAGTCAGTGCCGTGCTTCGAACAGATCTGTGCACAAGAAATGTCTGAACAAGCGCCGCAGATCAACTCTTCCGGGTCGAAGAAGTCGCCCTGAGCTTCTGCGTCACACCTAACCTCGCCACCGTAGTACGCCTGGATTATAAAACAGAGAGCACATAATTTCAGTGGCCAGATACAATGTCTAAAACCGTTGTGTTACATGAAGGTCAACTGCCCGGTCAAACTCATAGAAACGCAAAACGATTGAGAAAAACTACCGTAAGTGGAAATCTAAAAAGCGTCGTCAAACTCTTGGCAATAAGTTCTTGCATCCAAGGACGCCGGAGAGCAGGAAAATGATGGGGGCCACCCCTGCCCTTTCAAAACGGGGGCGGAGGTGACTTTCATAACCGTGTCATAGGTAATTTCATGGTTTGTCAAGATTAATTTGCACCAAGTTTATTGCAGCTATTCGCGCAAATAGGAAATTCACAATGGTTTTTTATAATTTGTTATTTTTGAGGTCAATAGTTGTTGTTGAACAGAAACAAACATACTGGTAACGATTTGTTTGTTTTTTATAAGTTTGCATTGCCCTAAATTTTTTACTGCCCCCCTGCCCTACGGTTGTTCCGGCGTCCCTGCTTGCAACCACAAAATACCGAATTGAAAGGATATCTATCCACACCATGCTACCTTATTGCACTTGAAGCACATGTAGTAAGCGTATTTGCTTAGCGCAAAGCCAGTAGGATCTTTGTAAAACTTCCCGCCAGGTGCGGTGATCAATTCGCATTCTTTTAGCCCCTCGTATTCCAGCCGCTGCAGGGCTTTCTTCTTAACTTCAGCCAGCAATTCACGCAACGGTTGTAAGTACTTGCCAAGCGCGTCGTGATTGATCTCACGCTGTAAAGCAAATACGAAATAAGGAAAAACAGTTGGCCGGCTATTAAACCGAGAATGGTTCAGCATTCTTTGAGCAAAAACCAAAGGAACGTTGGCTGAAATTGCGATAACAGACTAGTCAGGATTTTTAGTTCGAAGATGCACACGATGATGTAATTCTTCAGCTGTTTCAAAACTAAATAGCATATGTGGCTCCTTCCGCAAAGAATTACCAACGAAGATCCAAATTATCGCAAGTTAAATCAGCGTAACTAACTAGTATATAAATCATTGCCAAGCGCGAGTGATTTGAGACAGAAACACGTTTACCTTGCAAATCGAACACAGCATGAATCCAAACGTGATGCGGGGTCCTGCCCACTGCTTCTGAAGCTGAGTTTCGCAGCAGTGGTAATGGAAAATGTGGCCGCACTTGAGCTGCAAGTCCACAACATTTTTTATTCGCAACTAAAGTAAAACGTGCAGCGAAAATTAAATAACGCGCTGCAGGCAGATATACAGTAAACCTCGGTTAATCCGGATCTTCGCCTAAACCGGATAAAATTGTTGGTCAAATCGAATCCGGATTAACCGAGGTTTACTGTACCACAAAACGCGTCACTTGGTACATGATTGCATGATATTCGATGGTAAAACATTTTTTAACATCAGTGTTGTGCACATCACCGCCGATATTCCACACGTGCGTAACTGATCGGCGATGTACAGGTAAAGTTCCATGGCAACCACGCACAAACAACGCAATTCGCTCTTCGGGAGAATGTTAATTGGGGCGGAAAATCGTCCTTTGCAGTGCTGCAGCACAGGCTCACTGGTATTGCACGGGGATAAAAGCTTAGCATTAATGGGAGGAACAGGAAATACGACAAGAACTTCGCTAAATACATTATTATCAGTATGACTACCTCGTCAGTGTTCACTGCTGGGCAACAGCCCAATTCTCATTTTTGTACGAAGTAAGTGCATGGTCAGCCATGGGCGTCGGAAGGGGGTTCTCGATAGTGTTTTGTTATTTCAATTTGGGGGTTTGGAGTTTCGTTTGGGAGGCTAAGCCTCAAGTGGCGACGGGACTATTTAGCAGCAAGATACGTGTTAAGTAGCTGAGTAAGCAATCTCTTGCAAAGGCAACGGCAAATGATTTCATACTGTTTCTATACAACGGAGCTCATCAAAACTGGTGAAATAGTATTTCAAATGATTTTAGAACCAATTGGCAACCCGCTTTCTTTACGGTTTAAACATGTGGCGATTGGTTCAAACTTATCGTTAGCACTTACCTTGATGGCTGGTGCTGCCGACAACGCATCTGTGAAGCAAATCATACACATGTCGTCTGCGTCTTGACTCAGACCAGGACTGCACGAGGAGCGCAAGCACTGCAGACATGTTTGTTCGTCCTTAACTCCACCGCACAGGTGCCCGCAAGGGTGGGTTATTCCGCATGCCTGAAACGAGAAATAACGTAAGCGGATTTGCTGGTGAATAGCCGCCAGACAACAAGCCGCTGACCTTCAATGAAAAAGGTCTTGCGCGCTTCTTTATGTTTGGCAATACCACGTTTAATCTAGAAAAAATCCCGGAGAAAGGGAACCTCGTCACAGTTGGTTATGAGCGCGGTCTCAGGGGATGCAAATGAAGGTTCTGACGGTTAAATACACTGCTTCACAGGAGTTTAATTGAATTTCGGAACATAAGGCATCGAACCTCCGTGCTACGGTGGTGGAGATCTTGGAGTCAACGAAGTCGAGCCCAACAAGCCAAACATTTACGCAGGTTTGGTTAAGGCTGTCGCACAACCACATCACGAAAATAGCCCATTGTGTTTCCAGTAAACAACGGTTTCATTTGCATACAAGACATCAGATGTTGAAACGGAACTGACCGGGTTTAAAATTTTTCCGAGGAAACAACATCTTCACATAGGGTGAATGACATCATTCAGGACACTTTCATATGCAAAAAATTTAGGATTTACCCCATAATTGCTTTTGCTTCCCAAACCACGCACGATAAGAAGTCCTTGCTACGATTGCCATATTATTCAAACGCGCATAACAATAAGTTTCAAGCCCTGGACAATTTTTGTCGACAATGACCGTGCGCTCAGGACCACAGCGCAATGTGAGTGCTCGCGCTTCGCCAAGTCTAAACCGCTTACATTTGTCGCAAACGCCTGACAAGTTGCGTCGCCGCATAGATTGTTGATTCCCAGCATGTCGCTATCTACCGGGTTTCCACAGAAGCGGCAAACATCGGCGGTGAACTGCTGGCGCTGGCCTAGAACACAAACAAGTTGATCACGTGAGCGAAATACCACCGCGTCACAGAAACTTACGGTGTTGAAATGCACGCTCAAGTGAAGGTGAAGTTGCCCTGTACAAGACAGACTTCAGCGGCCAGCATACCGGTTGCTCGGTCTTTGAACTCTACTATTGCTTTCAGTGTGTGCGAGTCAGCAAGCGCCATGAACCAGAACAACTTGATCCTTCCGCATCCCTCGTGCAAGTCAACGCGTATGGCTTCCTCCTCTTCCTTGAAGACCTGATGATAGAGCAGTTTAAAAGGGAGTCACATCTCTGAATCTCGCAACAAACAAACAAAAATGAGGCCAAGTTTGTTCACTACCTATAGTCTGCGAGCCTAGTGTCAAATATGCTTTAATTTAGTAGACCTACGTTGATAATTATACGAAATCGGACGATCAGATGATGAAAACGTAAATCTACAACGTGCGCACACACAACTGCACGCACAGCCTACACGAAGCTGTTGTAGAACTTACGAGTGTTTCGCAACTACGTTGTAAAGTAGATTCACTGAAGTAAAACGGTTTACACACTGCTTTGCACTTAAAGAATATATCTGCAGATTGTATGGATTCTGCTGATGAACAGTAGTTACAGCACCACATCACCATCACAAGTTCAGGTAAAAATATAAATGCCAACAATTTATCCGGCTCCGAGCTGCAACGTGAACTACAAACCAAGCGTGGAATTAACGCAATCGCACCATTTCGCATTGCGCCTCCGAAACTGCGACGCACATCTGCCGCCAAAGAAAGCTGAGAAGCAGTGCATACGATCGGTAGAAAGTTGATTTGTTTGCCGGTGCAACGAAAGAAAGCCGATCGGCTCAAATAACTTCAGGACAGACCTGTCTTTGATGAGTTCTGGTTCTCCTGTGAAGATGAAGATACCGGTCGCACTCGGAGCACAGGCTGCCGCACTCGCTGCACTGGATAATTGCTGGTGTTGAATCATCGTCGTGGTTTTCGCACGTGAGCTGGAAAAAGCTTGGCTGTGAGTCGGTCGCGAAGGAAAATTGTTTCGGTAATGTGAGAAAAATCACACAAACGTTTGGTGCGAGGCACAAAGAAATTAGTCGAGAAAGTTTTAGAAATAACGTACCGCAAAACATGGACGACTTCGTCACATGATCACGGGAACGCGGTCGACGGAAACCAAATTTCGGCTTTATGAACTACACGCACCACTACTTATGTCAACCAAACTTTATTGTTTTAATCGATTCAAATCAAGACCGCCAACAACGACGATAAGCAATTCAGTTGCCTGAAGAAATGTTGGCTATGTGACACTGCTTTGAAAGCATGCCAATTGTTTCAATTGCAAAATTCCCCAAGGCTGTCTGACCCTCGTTCAGTTACGCACAAGTGAACACTTCTTGTGTTATAATTTCTTGCATTACTTTCGTCAGCAGTTTTGACGAACGCATTGAGCCACAAGTCCACTAATGGGTGCAGCCCAAGAAGAAATCAATTCCAACATAATTTCACCAACCGACGCTACAGGGCGTAGGGATTTTTCATGGCGAGTGTTTTCGCGCCAAACACAGGAAACCACGAATCAAAACCCACACGAACATCGGTGTTTTATTGCACAATGTATTGGGCGTAGAAAAGCTGTTCTGCGCGTGAACACCTCACAAGGACAACGCGCGAGTTAGAAGACACGAAAGCAAACAGACGCACAAAGGAGCTGCTCGCTAAGTCAGTCTGCACACAACGTCACACCGAACTTGAAAGTGAACACGAACGCAAAAAGCATAAAATAGCGAGAAAGCGAATACGCTATCAGCCAAAGTTCATAGGAGATGAATAGCGGGTTGTGGTCGATCGCGCGGTTCATTTCCGGGCGGTGTCTATAGGCAGCATGGTGCCTTCTTCCATCATCCCGAGCGAGTGCGCCCACGCTTCCAGCATTTGCCTGAACTGGACCCACGAAGCGGGTCTTTCGGCGACATTGTTGGCCGGATTGGCCGGGTCTTGAACAATTGGAGGACATTCGGCCGAGGAAGCGCTGCTGTATT
>JGI24021J15306_10012160_pt1 | contig 10686 bp, 8 predicted proteins | sample Ectturendosymbi1_FD_15306 | JGI IMG/M metagenome (IMG submission 15306) | reverse complement strand
AAAGCTTTTCAATATGACAGGAAAGCTGCTCGCGTACCACCTGAAAAGCCCTCGCGTACCACTAGTGGTACGCGTACCACAGTTTGAGAACCACTGGACTAAAGTCACCTATTTTGCTTTTAAAGCCGCGACGGGCAAGCCCATCTCGTGTATTGGAGTTCTGCCGGCAGGCAGCCGGAAGGTGGGCAGTTTTCAATAATAGTAGCTTAGATACTTTGCGTACCGCCCGGACAATGTCTTTCCAGGCGTGAAGTTGCACAAGACCGACAAGAGTTCCGGCGTTAGCGCTGTGCATAGAGTCGTTGGCATGGGCGGATGCTGGCCTTGCTTGTAGCCAACCACGTTTCGGTTCACCAAAACAATGGGCCGAAATGTGCTTGAGAACCGCCAGCAGTTGCATCAAACGTCCAGGTGTGCTTACTCCGACATCAATTTTGAAAAGCCTTTCCTACTGCGTATCTGTAACGCGGTAAAGTTTGCGATGGCGCAAGATGTTGGAAACTCCTGCCTCAAAGCTTTTCTGCAGTTTTTAATGCCGCAATGATTTTGCAAGGTTTTCGAGTTGTCACATTGAAGCTGTGTCAACAGGACAAAATTACTCAGCGCGCGTTCGAGGAGCAGGAGACGCAAACACGGTGTTTTTTTTATCGTGCTCACTACGTATTACAGGTTCGTCAAAAGAGCCAAGTTTCCTTATACAGCTTGCACAAATCACACACGCGTACGCGCAATTAGCGTCGTGCCTTGCAGTGCAAATGCAGGGAAGTGGATGGGACCCCTACCAAGTTGCGAAAAAATGCGTTTGAAGTGCTTTCACTTTTGTTAATTTTTAAGAATGTTTCAGAGGTTTTGCTCGCCATTACATTTTTCATATGTTGAATCAAAGCATGTAACAGCTGCAATAGCACTTTGATGCCATGTAGAAAACACTTTTGTTGTTGCGATGAGGTTGACTTACAGTGTAGCAAGTCGCGATAACACCTTGACTTGCAGTGTTTGCTCCGAGCACGAAGGCGACGGTTTCCATTATTTTTACTTTTTACATTTCGGGACGTGTTACCGTATATCTGCTTGCGCAAGCAAAGGTCAAACGCTACAATCCAATAGAGTTTAAACGTTTTTGGCTTTTTTGTATACGGATTATGTCCAGAAAAATGAAGTATGACAGTAGATTTTGCAGAACATTCATCTTGATCACTACCTTCCAAGACCTCTTCAATAAGGCACCAATTCCTGACGTTGAGCCCGCGCAACGAGTAAGTTCGCACTTAAACGATTTCGCTGCGATTTGAAAGAATCTGCGCCTTTCAAAAATCGGCGGGAAATGTATTGCTGCTTAAGCAACGCCAGGAAATGTATTGTTGCTTGATCAACGCCACGTGGCAACCTCAAAACCGTTATGGAGAAGTGCGTATTTCCTGTAAGATGATACAAACTTGCATTCCAAGCAAGACACCGACCAAAACATCGGAAATCACTTGTCACGATCAGCTCCGCTGACAACCGACACCAGGAAACCTTTGGTCGGGATTTGAAAATGTGCGTAAAGGTATCGAGGTACTCAACCTCGCACCTGACCCGCATACCCTGTGGTATTGTATACAGACAACAAAAACTTTTCAAAACGTTCATCGTACAAAATAAGCAGGGTAATCGCAAATGATTTTAGTTTCTCTGAGGCCATTTTTCATCAAGCGCTAAATAAACTATGTGCAAAACATGAAAAGGCCTTGAAGCGCACAATGAAATCGCAACTTTGTCCTCCGAGAGCAAAATTTAGCAATCAGAGACAAGAATGAAGAACACTAAGTTGGGTTTGCATATTTCAACAGGTTACCGCGCAGCGAAAGTTCCTTATCATTCAAGAGGCACCTACACGGTGGTGCCCTGCTTCCGATACACCCGGTCTATTTCGTCATCAGGAAGGCAGAAGTTTTCAAGGTAGCAGAAGTTTCCCCAAGACGCAACCAAGCTTGCTGAACCTAAAACAGCGCATGTCTGAAACGCATGTCTGAAACGACTGTGACATTACCCTTTGCTTACCCTGTCAACACTTCAAAAATTTGATCAATACTTCGTTTCACTGCTGTACCGGGATGGTAGCGCTGAGCCAAGCAAGAGCATATGCAGTTAGGTGCGGTTGCAAGGCAGGGTGAGGTTCGACAAAAAGCATGATGACTGTCCTTGCACCTCGCTACAAAGCTTCATTTCGCAAGCTGTTAATTCTCGTGCCTCAGCATTCTCCTCGTTCATACTAAAACGCTAGGTCGTCGACTAACTGAGACCAAGGACTGTTCCGTTTGCTTGAGGTCGGTTTTGTCTCGAAAGTTACGCTTACAAAACATTTGCTGCAGTCAGCAAGTTCTGTCGCCTATGCATTGGTTGAAAACCACTAAACAACTGCAAAAAATTTATCAGAAGTTTCTGAGAGACGTTATCCAGCTCTGCACAACCTGAACAAGTAACAATAACGGTTTCTGCTACTTGTTAGCGTTTGGTTGTCTGCATGACGCAAAACTCGGCTCCACATTCGCTTCCGTTTCCTTAACGAGTGTACAACGCTTGTTGCGTCACAAATACACGTTGAGCAGAGCTCATGCTTTTTCAGAAACCAGTTTTTTCTAGCGAACGACTAGTGCAGCATTCCGCGAGTTGGAGCACGGCAATGCTCACAATCAAGGATAAGGATAGGCGTGGGAGGCGGGGTGCGGGGAGGGATGTATGCCCCCAAACTATTTTTCTTCAGGGCAAAAAATCATTTCGACGGTGGTAAAACGTTTCGTATCGAAATTGTGACCTTTTCAAATAATTTTTTGTATCAGTTTAACTCATTTCTGTATTCTGATATTAACGGGATGAAAACTGTATTAGATGTATCTTTTTGTTATTTCGAGAAGTTTAATCATAAAATTGTTTGAAAATCTACGTATTGGACCTGTGCATACTTTCTCGGGCAAAACGCTGCAACTCCCCAAATGTCTTTGCCCCCTACGCCTGTAGCGACAAGTGCAACCAGTGCTCCAGTTTCAAACCTTGGTTACTGCGTTTTGACGGCAATATAAACAGAGTTGCATTTGTAGTTATTTGCCTATGCTGAAACAAAATGAATTTTGAACCAACTATGATACGATCGCCGCTGCCACCTTTGCAACATCATGGAGTTGAATAAATGCTCTAACAATGCCATGGAGTAATCAGTGTGAGAGTAAGCGGCTGATAGAAGTGCAGATATTTCGTAGAACTTCAATATCCTGGAATCTTTAACTATACAAATTAAAAACTTTGCCTCACTGATGAAACAAGGCTCACTTTAATATAAACGTCAGTGTGATTTTACCGTAGATTCAAATGACCAGTCGAGCGGTTTGTCATGCTGATCTACTTATTCAGTTGCGTTGCTTCTTTTCAGAAGCAAAACGGGGCATTTTTAGAATGCATTTAAAGCCAGAAGCAAATTTCTGATCGTCGTTAGTTGCCTTTCCGTTGTGCAAGTAGACTCGATTGACTTAGAACACAGTGAATTCCGAAACGATGCCTGAGTAAAATTGATGCAGTCGAAAATTGGCCTCAAAACTTTTTGCAACAACCGATGTGGGCTCGCCACATGACACAGCCTCAATTGTAACAAGCAACGTCACCATCATCTGTAAATGCGTACAGACAGACGTCTTACGAAAGCGTTGCCCTTCTTGTCTCACTTGATCTCCCACTCTTTCTTGCCGTTCTGCTCAGCTGTCTTGTCACAGCAAGACAGCAACTACTGAATCGGTTCTGTGACCTCACAGTGAGTCCGGCAGCCGTGATTGCACTCCATGCAGGTCTACGTCGGTCACGCAAAGTTGTCCAAACTTAATTTATTCCTTGTTTGGTTTAAAACCAACAACCTGGCGCGTGCCAAAAGCGTCCCGGGATCGTAGTATCACTTCCTGCATTGTCAGCTGACCTGGCAATCGGCTGCATAACAAACAAGTTCTGCGCGATCGGCAAGGGTGTCGGGTATAACAGCTTTTGTAAATTCGACATTGTTCGTTATCGATACGCATACAGGTTTAGCACTTTGCCAAGCAAACAAAGTGTGGGTCAAAGACTGTATCCATGTCTCGACAATTGCTGTGATCCTTGTAGAAACGTAAGGGTTTTTTAAACATGCTTCGAGATTCACTGATCCTGGTGATTGTACGAAGAAGTGACGGGCTTTGCCTTCAGCTTTGGCGCTTGAGTTGCAGTATTGTCCAAAATGCCAGCGCTCATTCAGGTCACCGTGGAATGCATGCGTGAGCAGGGTTGCCAACCTGTCTTCACCAAAAAAAATCCAGACCTAGTCACAAAAAANCCAAAATAACAAATNGCAAATACAAGATGGATACTACATTACAACTTGTCAGAGTCATCGATGTAATACAATTCCAAACTTCAAGACATTTTCTTCTCCCGTGATTACATTTTCATACATTTGTTTCTTATCAAATAAATCAAGCACTTTTAGGGTAACAGTAAAATCTTTACAACATTTTTTCAAAACTGAGATTCGTTTTTATACGTAGCAATGCACTAACTAACATCCTACGCCTCATTCAATTCCTTAACGTTGTTTTTGTTGAAGTCACAGTAGAGAAAATTCTGCATTTCAAACCGGCAGTGCAAAGCTAGACAGTGAGTATATTGCAACCTCATGAAAATTGCTTTCTCCTGCAGCATTTTTTCACTTTCTCACACCGGCCTAAAATCTTGCTGCTGTTATGTCTAGAGGTATACTGCCTGAAAATACCTCGTTTGCCCAATCAACAAAACACAGTTTTCTAAATTGCTCTTATNTCTCATGCGTATGTCGTTTGGATAAACATTAGTAAGTATCAGATCGGAATTTNGAACCAAAGTCTACACAGAAGGGGGGAAGTTCGCACCCCGCTTGGTCAATGACCCTCGTCAGAAGAGATTTGTAATGTTGAAATTGCAGCTCCGACAATCCTTTTTCAGGGTGAAGCCTTTCCAACAGAAAAAAGCCAGAAAAATTCAGATTTTGGCTGGCTTTTTTCGATTAAAAAAAACAAGCACGTCAAAAAGCCAGAATTTGAAAATCTGGCTTCAAAAAATTCAAGTTGGTAACCCTGAGGGTTAGTAGGTTTTGTCCGTGGAGACTCGGTTGACCCCAATGCGGCTTATCCATATTTGGCAAAGGAGAAAGGAGCAGTGCTGTGTGGATCACTTTCACAAGCCACAAAGCAAGCATCTATACACTTCTGCAACGTGATAAGTCATGGGGAGAAAACAGGTAAAGTTGCGACAGAGTCCGTTCACAACGTTACTGCTGCATCTCGGCTAGAGTCGGTAAGCTTTATTCGTTTGCAAAATCTGGTGTATTTAAGGTTCTACGCAATCGTGTTTACTTTTGTAGAGCAACCCAGCTTAACTCTCTGGATATCTGTGAAGATAAATAGCTTAACAAATACAACGCATATATTGATATTCAAAGCACGATACTCTCACAAGTGAAATGGTTCTTTTTTCCTGCTTTTCGTAAATTTGCGATGATGTTTATTTAAAATTATTTTTGTTGTCATTTCGCATTGCCCAATTGTTGGATCCCTTCCTTACCACTCACCTTGTTTGTATTTACCGACTAGTGTGTCTGTGTTTTTAACGTTTACCATTTGAACGCCCTCCCTAGAGTACGCCAGTCAACTTCATTACCTCAAGGCCGTTTTTCTGCTTGTGTAAGTCTCACAGACTCTGCCCGCTGTGGTTCAGTCAGCGATGCGTTGCTCGTGTGTTTGTTGCTCCGTAATTGGCGTCAGACAGCTTTCGGCTTCAGTGAAACCAGTTTTATGAGAACGGCCTGTAATTCCAGTTGTTACTTGTCGCAACTTGTGTTTTGATTTATGCAATTTATTGCTTGTTTCTCTGCTCCTATTTAGTCTGTCAGCGTTCCACTCGTAAGCCTTGCTTGCAGATTTCAGGATTGAGGATGTTTAGTGTTGCGTGAAATCGATTTCCTCTTAGAAAATTGCTGACTGATTCGACTGCGTCACGTTTGTGGAGCCTAATTACTTAATCACTCGCCTGTTGGTTTCACTTACTTTCAAACTCGAAATATATTCAACATTGCTTAGTTTGCTTAGATTACAAGTATGTTTGCGAAATTAATCACGAAAAGCACTGAGGTCAAGCAAAGAGCTATGATTCAGCCAGTTCCATTGTCCTCACTCGGTATGTTCAGTCTATCGTTCTCCTTTCCCGTATTTTGTCGAAGCATCATAGCATTACAATCGGTCGTGTTGCTTGTGCAAATAAACGTGCTGAAGGAGAGGCTTTTCGACTTCTTCGCAAAAGCAGTGTGAATGATTTTTTTGGAAAATAAAATGAAGAACGCTTTGATTGAGCCTAGAATAAGACCGCATGAACGAATTATCAACACTTTGCAGATAGAAAAACATGAGATTAAACAAAACGAAGCATTTTCTGAAATCCTGTGTCGCGCGACTTTTCATGAAACCAGCGGTTTTAGCCAGCAGCTGGTAAAATCCAGATCACTTACTCATGCCCAGCCCAGAATTTTGCAGCTTTTTTTTTTTATTTAACAGCTTGCGTTTACCTGAAAAAATTTGAATCGTTTTTTCCCCAGCGTGCCTTGGTAAAGTTCTGTACATCTTCTGTTTACTGTAACCGCTGGACCGAAACCTACTCAAATCATGACAATGAGCATCGGAATCAGCGACTGTGAAAAACCGAAACACGAATAAGAAATGAACATCGAAGTGTCGCCTGGCTTTTGGGCGCAGTCCTATCAAGAAACGCAGCCTCAATCTTTCGACACGTACCTGAAGTACGAAGGCTCAGCGCCGTTTGCGCTGGCACTTGTCTGACGTCACGAGCGTACCGCAAAGACGTGTTTTGCTTCGTGGCATTCACCACAAAGTTCAAGTGCATTGCGACGCAAATGACTGCACGTCACCTGTGCCTGACGCGAGCTTGGCACTGCATCAGTTAAAACGTCTACCAGTCGCCAGCACACGACACACTGTAAATTTTTGGACAGAAAATAATATTTTCTATCTGCAAAAGCTGAAATGAGGTATACTCATTTCTTTGTATTTTTACGGAGAACAAAGTGTGGAAGCAACAACTATCACACAAAAAATTATTTGGTAACAACTATCTCACAAAAAATTTTTTTCTTGAAATCGGTCAGTATTGTTTCGGTCACGTGTAGTAACGTAAATGAAATTTTGATGTGTGCCTGCAACTGCTTTTTAGAGCTGTTTAATAGGTTAAATAGAGACACCCAAATAGCTTAAACAGAGACACCCAAAGACGATCCGTTACAGCGAGAGCGAACGTTTTGTGAAAACAAATATAGATGACCTGGACTAGTGAATATGATTTAACCTGTGAATATGATGTCAATATGATGAACCTGTGAATATGATTTAACCTGTGAATATGATTTAACCTGTGAATATGATGTCAATATGATGAACCTGTGAATATGATTTAACTTTTTCATGCAAAAACATTTTTGTTCCTTTGAAAAGTATGCCTTCATCAAGATGTTTATTTATTGAAACTTGAAACTTCCAACGAAATTTTCAACAGTTTGCGATTTCCTCAAATTGAGCAGTCACCTTCATTAAATATAAATGAACTACAATTTCCAAACCTTGCCACGAATTCCTTCAAGCGCCATTCCTTGCAGGAGCGCAAATGCTCTGCTGCGTCAGTGTTTCTCTTTATCTTCCTTGCACGCCTCGGAAAACGTTCGTTCCGCTGTTTTTTCCTTTCCTGCACTTTGATTGCAATCAACTAGCTCCCTCTGCTGCGATGCCGCAGTTGTGACGAGATCGCCCGCATGCGCAGTCCACTCAACAAAAACGTGGAATTTGCCGGGATCATAACGTCACGCCCACACAAGCAAACACGCCGTGCAAATACACTGGAAATCGTAAACGGCGCAATGAAAGGAGCACTTCAAGAAGTCAGTTGCCGAACGTTGCTGCACTGGCCACAACTGGAAAAGGAAACAAGTTTCTCTTGCAAAAAAAACAGACAACATTTTTGCGGTGAGGTCAGTTAAAATAATTTCTGTCAAAAAGTTTGAAAAGTTGATAAAGTAAGTCTTAATACTTTCCAGTCAAATCAAAAAGTAAGTCAAAGCGGTCTCCACAAAAAGTGAAGGAAGGAATTTGCAAAGGTTTTCTCTATTGCACTCTGGGTGTTGTTGTACCTGCACCACAGAATACAACGACTTCGCAAAGGGCTTCTGGGTGTAGTGAAGTTAAAAAAGCGGCTCTCACTGTAATCTGTAGACACGCAGCTGAACGTTTATGAAAACGTTGTACTACAGTCTCCACTTCTCGTCACTATGCTGATAGAATCACTGCTATGAAAATAAGGTATGATATTCAAAATAACTTATTAGCACTACAGTGTCACTTATGACATCATGAAGAACAGCATTCACGGAGAAAAAGGTTGTGGTTGGTGAGGACACATCTGGGTATGCTTTATGCAGTAAAGACGGTCATAACCTCTAAACTATTTGGTAAAAACTCTTCCATTTTGTTCCGCAGGGTATTTACAGCACATTTGCAACATTCGTGCAGACAGCTGCCTGATAATAATCGCTTCAATGTAAAAGCTGACTCTGCATCTTTCGATTCGGACGTTTACGCCTGCAGCAGCCACAATCCACAGCTTGCTTTGCAACCTATACAATTTATTAGCTATATTGGCACAGATGTCGTCAGCGCAGGTTTAGCTCAACACCAAATATCGTCACAACCTTTGCAGATTGCTATTTCTCACCTTGCCGTAAAGCCTGACACGAATACCTTGAATTTCTAGGGAAGATTTATTGTACAAAGCAAGTAGGCTACTTATCAGACGCGGCAAAACGAGCAGAACATTGCACTTGGTCGCGCACTCGCCACCAAAGCTTGTAGGCAGTTTCATTCCGGCCGGGTCATACCGAAGACTCGAAAAAACGGTACTTGCCGCTTTTCCAGCCTGGGACACAGCGTTGGTGGGTTCAAAGGAACGGTTCAAGCGCGGTGTTGTCATTTACTCGCCACCAGTGCAGCATTCGCTGCGAAAGCAGCCGCATGGGCCACGGCGCAAGCAAGCGGAGATCTACGCGACACTCCGAATGGAGCACAGAGAGCGAGTATAAATGAAACTGAGCATCAGATCGCTTTTTCATGAGGTCAAGTGTCGGTGCGGCTGAGTGCGGACGCTACGGTTCCAAGCGCAATCAAAGCTTCAGCGATTTTGTTTCGGTCTAATCTCTCAGCCGCCTTAAAACACTGCGATTCTGCCCAAAATGACGCGGTGAGAATGTTGATTGCAAGCGCACTTTTGTCTCTTTACAAGTCGTTTCCTTTGTCGTAATGCACAGTGGCCGGTGATGCGTGACGCAGTGCTTTGTCCACTTTACAAAGCTTTGTGTCGGAGCAGGGAGCAGAGCTTGATCTTTTCGCCGGAAACATGCTGACAAAACACGCACGAAAGGTGCGAGGCGCCCTGCACGACAACGTAAGGGTTTTCGGCATTTCACGTTTGTACCTGACGATAATATCAGTTCAGGTGTTATGCCAACAAACTCTAATTCAACCAACTTAAACTGAAGTATGGTAACCCACCCTAAAAAATTTGTGTTTCTGGCATTTTTTTGAAACAAAAAAAGCAAAAAAAACGTTTCAAGAACGAAAACAATTTCACTTTCGTTTCGAAAACGCTTTCGTTTCGCAAATATTTTCTAAATAAAAACATTTCCGTTTTAAAAAAAATTTATTTTCGTTGCGGAAACAGTTTCACTTTTGTTTGCAAATTAAAATCTTTTTGTTTAAAAAACAAAAACAACTTTACTTTCGTTTCGAAAACACCTTGGTTTCGCAAATGTTTTCTAAATAAAAATATTTTCCGTTTTAAAAAATCTTATTTCCGTTTCGGAAACACTTTCACTTTTGTTTCGGTAACACTTCGTAAAACAAATCGAAAAAAATCGCATCAGTTTTGTGGTCGTGGTCCATGCGTGCCGCCCTCCGTTCTTTATGCTTCAACGCTGAATTAATCTCTTCCTCAACACGTGCGTCACTTGGAAATCACAGCAAGACATTGTTTCTGAGCGGCCGAGCGCCTCTGCAAAAGAAGCCCGCATGTGGAGTTTCGCAGGGTGGCTGCGGCATTAACCTATAAGAAAAATATTATTGAAACATTCCTCTATTTGCATTGTACCCAATCTCAGTGCGTCAATAATGATCTGCGCCCGCTTCCGCTATGTCTACTTCCGAATTCCGTTATAAATGCTGCTGTGGCAGTGAATGATTGGTCACCAGTGCGAAGAAACTCTCCAAGCACTCCGATTAATGCAGAACACAACGTTTGCTAAGACTACAAGTAAATTTGTAACGTTTCCGATGCTACTAGGCCCGTAACCAGCTTGGGACACCAGGTGGGGCGAAGAGTTTTGTGAGAGGGGCTCAAATTTTTTAAACTATGTCCAGTAGTTTTAAACTATATCCAAAACATTTTTCCAGGGGGGGGCGAAAAATTTTTGCAGGGATCTTCGCCCCCCCTGGTTACGGGCCTGGATGCTACGAGTGTCGAGCCCAGTCAAATAGATATAGAGTGCTCAGGTCTGTGAGAGTGCCTTGAAATGCGACTCCAGGTCATCTATATTTGTTATGCAGA
>JGI24021J15306_10012158_pt1 | contig 10686 bp, 7 predicted proteins | sample Ectturendosymbi1_FD_15306 | JGI IMG/M metagenome (IMG submission 15306) | reverse complement strand
AAAGATCTATCTTTTGTGGTGCCGACTTTGGTTCTACGACTGCCTTAGATCTTCAACAGAAATTGAAGCCTTTCCTACATTCTTCTCTGGAACAAATGGCAGTGCAATATTTTCTTGGAAATTATGGCTCTTTCATGTAGTTCAGAAGTTCTCTTCGTTAAATTCCCGAGATTTCTAGCGTTTGTTTAGGTTTATTTTTCGAAAATACACATTTTCATGCTGGTCCGTATTGCTGCCCTCAGAAATATCCTCTAGTTGTCGATCTGATGAGCTGCACGTAAACTCCTTTGGTATAGAAACCACATATTTTATGGAACAAACAAGCACAATCCATTCAGTGGATATACGGTTTAGTTATGCCTTTTTAAGTTGTCATTTTCCAAGAAACACAAAGTACAGCGTTTTAATCTTCTTTAGACTGATGGTAAACAGCATGAAAACAAGCTTTGCACAGCAAAGTATTGTCGCAACATCCTCAGCTAACCATATGAAGTAAGCCCAACGTAGACACTTTTTCCAAATAAAACTCACGAGAAACTGTTCTAGCTGATTTACCTAACATAGGCGTATAGAGTTTCAGCAAGCAATCTCTGTTTGCGGGCAATCTAGTTGATAGCAAACAAACGTAGCATCCGATACTGACAATATTGCTTTTCGTCGGAGTTCTGCAGTGCCTGGCTGTCTTGCGTTGTTGCGAGCTTTTTGTCTGGAAGATGGAATATCAAGAAAGTACTGTTCTTTCATTTTCATTCTGTTCTTGTAACCATAGGCGTAGCCAGGGGGGCAATGGAACCATTCCCCCTAAATTTCTAACATATCTTGCCATTTTGTGCTTTGACAGGCAATGTCCAAACAAAATACCGTTGCTCGCTTTAAGTCATAGTATTTGGCCCTCCCAAAAAAATTTTGGGATGGCAACGCTACTGTTTGTAACCACTTTCATACAGACAACCTGCATCTCTCTCGCGCCCAGCCATGTTCCTCAGTATCAGACCTTTGACACAGCACTTCCCTAATTGATGTTCAATCTTCCACTGACAAAAAGATCGCAACAACGCAAGACCGCCAGACACTGCAATATTATAATTCTCAGTATTATCGTGTTGTTACTGTACTGATAGTCTAGACTAGACGTTTGCATTTTCGCTCGTTTCAAAGTAAATTGTGAAGTTATGACTCTCCACAGTTTCGCAAATTTTAAGTTAATAATGAGTCGTCATAGGAAGGAGTTGTGCGGGGCCTCAAAAGCGCAGGGCCCTAGGCCATGGCTTATGCGTAAATCCGTCGCTGACAACAGTACCACTTAACAATATTTCTACACTTTGCAATATGTAGAAATAAAAATAAAATTTTTCAGAAAGCTCGCGAGCCGCGGTTTGGCCACCCCTGGTACATTCGATTCGAACAGTTTTTTTTTAAATCATCCATTGTGATGACATTATAAAAACTGTTCTGTTTGTTACGTCACAAACAATATTGTAGTGCATGTGTCGCAGTTCGGCGTTTGTTAGACTGGCAGTACAGCAGTAGGCTACGCAGTAGGACGGAGAACAATTCTTGTCTTATGTTATGCTTACATCTATAGTTCTAAGCATATTTTCGGATTGTGTATTATTTAATCATGCATTTCAAGCAAAAGTTGCTCAGATTTATTTTGACACACACTATCCTTGTATTAGCAACTGTTGGGCTAGGCCACGGGGTCTACAGAAAATTGTATGCCCTAATTGGGGGTCAACGTGCAGAAAAGTTCGAGAACCACTGCGTTAGCAGAACTGCCATCGAATTTAATGCGACAGACACTCGTTTTTACCTGTTCATTGCTCGTTGAATCACTACACACCTTGTTTGCAGTATGTGGATCTACTTAAGTCTCAACTGACACTAGCAACAACAAAATTCTATCCATAACGAGTGGGACGTGGTCAGTGGCGTGCAGAGGGGAGGGGGCGAACGGGGCGCCGGTCCTGGGCATCCAAGGCAGAGGGGCATCCAAAGAGTGAAATTAAAAAATTTTAATGCTGTAACTAGATGATTTTTCCTATTGTAAGTCTACTAATACATGCTGAATGGATTTAATTTTTCGAAACTTCTTTTGTTGTCAACACTAATTTCTACGTATTCAAATGCCAATAATTCTCAGCTACTTCATTACCAGGGTCTTTTACTCTAGGTGTACGGCGCACGCACAATCAAACTGACAGTGACGTGACTTGTCCCAGACCGTGCGATCAAGGGAAAATCACAAAAAAGGATTGAAAAATAGTCAGGGTTGAGAAAAACCCGTTTTTTAAAAAAATCCACCCCTCCTGTTTTTTTCAAATCTGTTTTTTTGTTTTTTTAAAGAAACAGGTTTTTGTTCTTTTTTGAAAAAAACACGAAAACCCCATTCGGAATTGTTTTTAGTGCATTATGCAATATCACCATTTGCAGAATCACACAATAATAACTTGTTATTTACTATCGCATTCTAATTTTAGGGAAAAGAAATGTACCACATCTTTGTTTTCGCAAAGTGTTGTTAGTCAATTCACTCCAAAGTGGTGAAGCTTGGCAAGCATGCGCACAGCAAACAGACAAAAGTCACTCCCACACAAATTCTGCCGTTTCATGTCGTTTATGTGTATGCCCTGCTAGTTCAGCATCTATATCGTGTATTTTTTCGATATATGGTTTGGTATGGTCCAACATCAGAAACAGCTTGGATGCAGAGAAGGCAGAAAATTTGATTAAAATATACCGATTTTACAGAGCTGAAGAAGACAACCAGTAGAGTTTACTCAAACTGTGCAAATTATTCTCTTTTTTTCAAGTCCTTCAAATTTCGTTGCTCTTCGTTTTGTTTCATTAAAACAATTTGCAGCTACTAGTGTGCTGCTTATTTTACTTTTACTTCATAGAACATTTATCAAAGGAAAAGTTAAGAGTGGAATTTTGATGGATTTTATTGTTTTTTTAAGTGGGCTATTTAAAACGGGTGATTTTTTTGGTTGGATCCAATTACATCAACACTGAAGATAATTATGAACGGTTAATTAATTTTCTCTGCCAAATTTCAAAACTGTCCAATTTCAACGTGCTTGATTTAGCTGATTTTATGATGCATCACTGGTTTCCCGTTTTGTTTTTTGTGCTAATAGAGTTGCACACCTGTGCTTGCAATATGCTTCGTTTCGAGCTTCGTCATTAACTGGAAGTTCAGGCGAATTGATCATAGTGGCTCATACAAGCCCGTTAGCTGTTCTTTCTACTAGGTAATTGTGCATATAACAGCCGAATAATAAAAAACGAAAATTTTCTTACGTACTTTATGCGCATCCTCAATTCTTGTGTAATTTACAAGTTTCAAACTGTCAACCATGGGTGTCTGCCATCCCAGGCGCATACCTTCTGATCGACTGCTATTCGACAAGACATTCGCGTAGCCTTGTATTTTTGCAGTTGTGAACTGCGCTGACGTAGCACTGAGTGTGTTCTACTCCCCTGTTTTAACGCGTTACCGGAAATTTTTGCAGTTATGAAGTGCTCTGTCTTAGGATACCGCATATAATTTATGTTCATTACAGTGACAAATTGTAGCCTACAACAATCACTAATGAGAGTGCGTGTAGAATAATACGCGTAGGGACGCCGGAAGATGGAGGCATGGCCGGGGCATTTATCCCTCTGTCCTTTCAAAAGGGGAGCAACGAGGTTGGAGTTGCTTTTTCATCATAGGTTTAGGAGCAGGCAAATTTTTGGGGTTGCGAAGGTTTTTGCCCGAATTTCCCCAAACTTCCCTGAAAAGATTTTGTGCAACTTTTGCCTACAAATTCTCTTCCACAAAGATCTTTACAACCTTTTTTTTGATGTGACCTCGAAAAAAGGTCTTCATGTGTTGCAAATCTTGGGCGCAATTTTTTGAAGTCATGCAACGTTGGGCGCCATTTTTACTCGGATTTTCAGGGATGTTGCCCAGATTTTCAGCACATCAAAACTTTTAGGGGTGCGATTGCACCCCCTGCTCCTCCACCTCCAACATCACTGCTTTTCATAACAGTATCATGGGTAATTTCGTAGTTTATCAAGATCGACTTGAAACAAATTCAGTGCAGCTTTCGAGCACCCAGAAAATTCAGAATGATATTCTATATTTCGGTTAGTATTTTTGAGGTCAAAATTGTTGATGAACAGAAACAAACATTATAGGTAACGATTTTTTTGTTTTTTTTTTATAAGTGTCCATTGCCCCAACTGTTTTACTGCTTCCCCTGCCCCAACGCTGTTCCGTCCCTAAATATGCATTTTATGTCAAGAACCTTCGCAAAAACGTTGGTTGCAAACCTGAACATGACATCATGCTGTGACGTCACAAACAGCGTATATCCAATAACAATGACCACCATACGCCACTGCTCAGTACTAGAATTTCTTGGGGGGCATCCAATCAAGCAGTCGCCCCGGGCATCACCAGACCTCTGCACACCACTGGACGTGGTGGTGTCAGTGCCGGATTAAGGTAGCGCGGGGCCTGCAGCATTTCAAAGTGCAGGGGCCCTAAGTTAAAAAACACCTCAGCACCTGCTAAATCATAGCATATGTAGGCAAGGCATCCGTGCTACTAGCTTTACTCTCTGCATGCTCTCTCCAGTTCGCATTGTGATATGACAGGCCGAGTGTATCGTGCTGACCAGCGACCGCAATCCTGTGCCGTTTGTTACGTAACTGTACAAAAAGAATCAAACAAGAATTTCGGTACGCGTGTGAAGCAGGCGCAGCCGGGTCTTCAGCCTACTGCTGCCTCACTCACACTTGCTTGCTGGAACGTCCGATTCTTCGGTCCTTAAATAAAGGCTACGCCATCCCCGCAAGTCAGCCTTAATTACCCTGGAACTGGACCGTCTCAGCATCCAATTGGGCTCATTGAACGAAACTTGATGGAGTTCATCCGCATCAATCACAGAAGTACATTATACTTTATTTTGGAATGTTTTTTTTAACGCTGGAAAGCTCAAGCAGGATGTTCGTATAGCTGTCCGCAACACAATTCTTCCCTGAGTGGACCAATTCATCTTCCCTCATCTAATGTCAATCAGAATGCGCACTAGTGGCGAATACATCATGGTTATCTCCACACATGCGCCGACACTGCTGGGTTCCGACGATGATAAGGAAGAATTCTATCAGTAACTCAGTGATCTCTATCTCAGCATTCCTGCCTGCAACGATATCGCTCTGTTGGGAGACGTCTCGCACGGATCGGTTCCGTTCCTGATTCATGGACCTCCGTCATAGCGGGCTTTGGTGTAGGCAAAATTAATGCCAACGGCATTTTTTCAGCTCTTCTCTCCCACGCTTCCCAGAGGATGGAGTCTTGTTCCACACTCCTAACAGCCGCGGGTTGTTCAACCTTGCCCGGCTGCGCGCTAAACCAAGCGCGTACTGGCTCGTGGAATGCTGTACGCCGATGACGCTATCCCAGTTGCTCTCTCCGAGACGCGTTTGCAAAACCTGTGTGATCGCTTCGCTAAGGCCTGCACTAACTTCAGCATAAACGACAGCTTGAAGAAAACTGTTGTGATGTCACTCGGAACACCCAATCCACCATGCATTCTCATCAACGGCTCACCGCTTAAAGCTGTCGACAAGTTCTCCTATCCGGAATCTGTTGTCAACTCTACCAACAATCAAGAGTCTTGATCGTCTAGACTCTAGACGACGAAATCAACCAATGAATTGGAAACGCTTCGATCAACTTTGGGCGACTCAGTTCTCGAGTTTGGGAAAATCACCATCTCACTAACAAACGAAAGGTGAGGGTCTACTCCGCGTGCGTCCTGAGTGTTCTGCTATGCAGCAGCGAGATTTGGTGCACATACCGCCGCCAAGTCAAAGCTTTTCACTTCCGATGCTTCCGTTCCATTCTTGGTATCTCGTTGAAGGCAGAACCGTCTCCAGGAAGTCGTCAATAGGGGGGTTTTACGTTTGTGCGGGGGGGCTTTACGCTTTACGTTCGTGCAGGGGGGACTTGACATTCAATTTTGACAAAATTTCCACTAACTTATAGTGTTTCATATTTCAATTTGGGAGGCTTGGAGTTTTGTTTGGGGGGCTTAGCCCACCAGACCCCCCCCGTGGCGACGGGACTGGTGGAGGGAACAAGTCCCTAACTCCACCATCCGTGTCACTGGCTCATATGACCTCATCACCATCATGAGGCAGTGACGTCTGCGCTGTCTGGGCCACGTCCGTCTTATAGGGGATGGTCGCCTGCCCATGGATATCCTTCACGGCGAATTCTGTAACGCGCCTCGTAGAACTGGCATGCCTCAGCTGCGCTATAAACACGTCATCAAACGTGACATTGCTGGCTTCTTCATCTCTCCACAGTCTTGGGAAACACAAACATTTGCTGCCGACCGCGACAGCCTCCACAGGTGGGCGAAAAGCGGAGTTGCTGAGTCCGCTGGTTTTTTGCAGGAGGCGGAGTCTAAGAATCATTTTTGTAGGCTGAGCGGAGGAGTTTGAGTTTTTCTTAATTTTCAACTTGCCATTGTAGCCGAAACCTAGGTGCGTTGTTTGCTATTGACTTGTGTGCGATTGTTGGTTCTTGCCAGGAATCTGTCATGTCACCTAGCCTGCGACGCTCTCCTTGTGTTGGTATATTATACAGTGAGACAGTACTACTGAAAAGTTGTTGTTAACAACCATCCATTCAGGCTTACGTAAAATTCTAGACTTATCACTGACTTGAGCATTGTTGCAAGGGTTCACCTTTCGTGCACCAGTTCAAAGTTAAAAGAGAAGATACAAAAACTGATAGGCTACAAGAGGACGCATTTTGTAGTGGTGTATGCAGGCTGAGCCAGGTAGGAAGGGAACTTGTTATTTTACATCAGGATAAACAGGAATGATTTAAACCAGGGGTGGGCAACTAGCGGCCGGCGGGCCACATGTGACGCGCAGCAGCGTTTTTAGTGGCCCGCGGAAGCATTCAGGAAAAATCTTTAAATCTGAGATTTCCTCCAACATATCATATTAAATGTTAGTGCTGAGGCTAACCTGATCCGAGACTTGCTTCTATTTCCATTAGAAGGTATGGCCCTCCACTAAACGTGGCTTTCTCAAAGTGGCCCCGGAGCCAAATTAATTGCCCAACCCCTGATTTAAACTGCTACAAAGCAAGCATACGAGGAATTCGTTTATGATGGTCTATACTTGGAGTTGGTTGTTTTAAGCAGGCAAACAGAAAAAAGTTATGTAGGTTGAAATTACAACCTTTAGGGATCGCAGAAGCCGATATGTTGCCATGGTTGATTTCAGCGATAACTTGCTTGGCGATAAGTCGTCTATTTTCGATTTTACACAATTGGGAAGATTTGAATGTGAGCTTTTTTGTGGGTTACATCATATTAGGGGTAAATTTAGGTATTTTTGACCCAAATTATCTGGCCCTGAGCCCCAACCGTAAGATGGGGTGTTTTTGTTTCTTTTTTTAAAAAAAAAAACTAGGTGAAAATACGAATCTTTAGAACCCTTGATTGGCTTTCTAGCGTTCGTGGTTTGGAAGTTATGTCCTAAAAACAATAAATTATATAGGTAATCCCCTAGGGATTTATCATTTATTTATTTATTTATTTATTTTGTGGAATTTAGGTCATAACTTGCTAAGCTGTCAAGCAACATGCATATATGTATCTGTAGATTTTAGAATTTGGCGAAGTGAAGGCGGAGTCAGACTTCAATATTTCCATGATTTGCGGACGAGGAGCGGATGCGGAGTAAAACTTTTTGGCGTCGGAGACAGTGTTGCCAACCTTGCGGTTTTCCCGCGAATTTGGGCTTGTTTTTTTGTGGAGTTGCGGGTTTTTTTTAAGACTTGCGAGTTGCTTGTTTTTGGGCTTGTTTCAATTGAAATTTGCTTGTTTCTTGGGCTTGTTTTTTGCAAATTTCTGTTTTTCTGATTGCTTTTTCTTCAAATTTTATGGAAATTGTCTGTTTCAATTTGCTCCTAAAGGCATATTGGGCGTGTTTTTGTGAAATTTTGGTCATTTTGGGCTTGTTTTTTCGGATTTGCCACCATGCTTTTTTATTTAATTTTCTTGCTGATATTTTGTTTTTTTGCATTTTCCTGTCAACGCATGTTGGACTTGTTTTTCCGTCAAATTACCTATTTTTGGCTTGTTTTTTATATCTTCTGCTTGTTTTTGCAAAATAACCTGGCATCACTGGTCGGAGAAAACGCGGAATGAAAAAAATGAGACTCCGTCCACCTCTGGACTGCCTCCAGGCCTGAGTGACGGATATTTGTTTCTCAGCTACAAACTACGCATAAAAAATGTAGAAGCGCAGACCTCATCGTTGTCAACGACGGGATGGGCCATAGTATGAGATATGACGTTTGCTCTTTCCTACGCAATTTAGCTTCAAAGAATTATGGGCCCAGGAATGAGACTGAAGTCCATGTTCATGAGATCTTGGGCCAGAACCGTCTTCAATAGGGGGGCTGTATGTTTGTGCAGGGGCCTTAACATTCTGAAAGTTTCAATTAACATCTACGGAAGTATAATGGTCTTTGTTTACTAGCTGAAATGCAGTGTACTGGAGCATTGCTGGCATCAAGGATCAACTTAAGATTTTATTTAACACAAAATCTTTCATAAAAGCATAAGACTCTGCTTCAGATCAATTATAAGAACATAAAATAGCAGGTTAATTTCCTTTTTACGTCATGAACTTTGTAAAGTAAGAAGATAATTAGTGGAAACCTTCATGGACTTGTGTCACAAATGTTTCACACACCACACGTTTTTCGAATTTTCACCTAAGATAGAGGACGTCAGCGTCGTTCTAAGAAAGCTCTTTATAAAACAGACTTTTCTATCGTCTTTAAATTTATTTGTAAGATCTTTCTTAAAGAACAGCTGATTAGGTTGCCTTTGCGATGATAAAGCATGCTCTGCCTGTGGTCCGAAAAAAACGTTTTTGAGTGTTGAGATCGATCACCCTCATGTCGTTACAGATGCTCTAACTAAAGATCGCCGGAAGTTTAAAAGCCCGTAGCAACGCTTCGTGTTGGCTCAAGACTTCCACAAAACTAATTTCAAATTTTTTCTAACGTCCAGTTTTCGTGTTGACATAAATTGGATGAGTCCGTCAGTTGCTTCAGTAAAAATGATCGAGTCACAGCAAGCTGCTCCTACACACAAGTGTCAAACTGGAGCAATTTTTGCAGTTATGAGAAAAAGGTCCTTAGTTTCTGTTTGCAAGACCGACAATGCGCACAAAATATTACTGTTGCATTCGGAAAAGCGATCATTCATCTCATTCAGCACAACGTCAATAGCATTGTGAAAATCCCCTTTTGATTCGACGTTATCGCCTGGTTCTCGCTGCCCATGCATCTTATATACAATCTGTCAGATGACTGTTAGCTGCACGCTTCTATTTGAGTGGCTCTTACTTCTTGCACATTGTGAATAGCAAATATTTCACAATATGAAAATATCTTTTTCATTGCGCATATCCTTCGCACATATGCGGGCACTGTTCATTAAATCAGATGACTGTAGAGCCTACACCGTAAATTCTCTCAACTCTTTTACGATTTTTTCAGCCAACACACTGCTCATGATGGCTGTCATTTCATTTTGAATCTCTGGACTGACATATGGGGCACTAGGGATACAGGCTAACTTCACGTTCAACTTTCCAAGCAATGAATGCTGACGCTTTGCGCCCAACCCTCAGATGCGTTTATTTCATTACCAACATATAGAAAACGATCAGGCGATATTATTCCAGGACTTGGGGGCTCCAAACTACGCCCCGCGCAGCCGTTTCATCTGGTCCGCGAAGGCATTTTGTCAATTAAGAAAAAATAATTGGCCTATATTTACGAAAAATGTATTCACTTAGTGGAATTTAACATACCCGGAACAATCTCAGCCTGTAGGATGTCTGGTCCTCGAACTGTTGTGCAATAGCTTACGTGGCCCTTTGACAAAAACGTTTGGACATCCCTGTTCTAGTTAATAGCGGCAAGTTCTGCTCTGTCCCTAAATTACAGGACATAGCAGAACACGTATTGACAAAAACATTCGCGTGATATATAGCATTTCATATTTCATCTTAGGGGAATTTAAAGCTTTGTTTGGGGTGCTAAGCCCTCAAAACCCCCGTGGCGACGGCAAGATGTGCGATACCTATGTCTAAAAATGATTTCTCACAGCTGTTACAGAGCCCTCTAGCAGAAACAGGCAACCTTGCATTGTCGGTGGCGTTGATTGTTTTTCAAACATTTTTCCTGAAAGTTGAAGAAGTGTGGGTTCTATTCTAACATCTCAGCAGACCTCTCTCATAAGCTGTGCCTCGCTGCCTCTGACTGAATTGAGCCTCAGTGATGTGTATCCACCCAGTTTGCATTAGAAGCTGTGATCCACAGACTTTTTCTCCACATACACAATGAATAGATGTGCCATCCACCTTCCATACATATCTCATGCACCAATTACAGACCCATCTCCCTCCTCTCACCCATAAATAAAATTTTTGAAAATCTTATCTACAGCCGCTTGTACACCTATCTTAAGCAGAATAGCATGCTATCCAGCCATCAATATGGTTTTCGAATGGGTCTATCTACAACATTGGCAATATATGATATGCAGGAGAATATCCTGGAGAATCTAGAAAAGGGTTTCNTNA
>JGI24021J15306_10012157_pt1 | contig 10687 bp, 6 predicted proteins | sample Ectturendosymbi1_FD_15306 | JGI IMG/M metagenome (IMG submission 15306) | reverse complement strand
TTTATCACTGATTTAAATGAAACGATTTAAATCAATCAACCCTGACTAGAAATAGCTGAACTATCATTCAAAAATTTTTGCGCTTATGCAACATCCCGTAATTCAAAGAAGTTCATAACACCATTACCAGCATACGAAATGAGATATCAATTGAAATGCCAATACTGAAACTGTCAATTTAGTAATTTCGTTGACATTCATGGGACACATGCAGAAAATGAAAACCCATTACAATATATCTGTTTCATGAATCAGAAATATGTTCTATAGCTATGTTTACAGTCAACGGCCTTTATAATTGATGGAATTTAAATGCAACTTTCACTTCATGCCAGTCTACACTTTCAAACTTGTGGCATTATACAATTATGACTTCTGAATCTGCAAGGCTTAGCGATTACAGTCCACATGTCATTTTTGCAGCTAAATGACATAGAATCTGTGACCTCGCGGTTTTTACTTGTGTCGTCATAAGAATTCTTTGCCTTCTGCACTAATACTGTATAGGCTATGTGAAAACCTATTAGAATGCTAATTAGTTGTGTAATAGACATCACACAAAGCTCTAAAACGACATGATTTTTTTTGTTTTTATCGTTTGATTTAAATCATGATTTTTATTGCTTGATTTAAATCACTGATTTCAATAAATCAACCCTGCTCAGCGGTAAGGTATTCATTTTGAGAGACCCTGAAATGGTAATGAAACATGAAAGTTTTCAGTAGTTTGACTTATTTTAAGACCTTTAGATTTATTTTGTCAATTCAAACCTCGTATCGCCATTTTCAGTTTGACGTTGATCAGTGATCACGATCTGAACAACTCTGCTCTGGTTTGGTAATTTTTCTAGGAGAGAATCAAATAAAAACATAATTGCAAACATTCACAGAACTCATTGAAAGTTATGCATTTTCAGTAATAGTAGTACCGTGAAACACGACCGATAGCGGTATGTGTTTGGCGTAACGGACAACTTTGGTTGTTTAGCAGCAAGATTGCAACCTTTATTTCTGAAACGCGATTACTAACATATCATCTCTCAAAACGTTTCACAAGTGAATGTTGGTTTCATCCACGACACTACATCGCTGGATAGAACATTTTTCACACACTGCTTTTGATTCAGTGCTCTTTGCCTCAAACAGCACCATGGTAGCTATCCGTAGTGGCAGCCATTCCAGTGTTTGATCCAAGTAATTTATAACTTGCAGTTGGCTGTGTGTTTGCTTTGCTGTCCGGTGTCCTCGATCTGTCCATAGCTGTTGTACTTGCGCAAGTGTTTGCCATCTACACAAAACCGACCCTGAAAGAACAGCTCTGGTGGGCGATGATCTTCGGTGTAATACTCATCACGATCGGAGCAATGCTGCTTCTCGCAAACGTTTTGCAGGTTTGGTTTTCCGTTTATCACTGTTTGTGCAGCCGGCAAAGTGGATTTATGCTTCAACTCTTGTTTATGAAACAACCGAGTTTCGTTCTGTTGTACGTCGCGAACAGAAAATTGCTAAATAGATCACCTTTACCTTAGAATTGCTTGAATTTTTTCCAAGCCTCATTTCGTTTTTTTGACGATTTTCCATATCATTGAACACTTTTATTTTGCTAATGTGACTCTTGCAAAGGCCCATTTCAGCAATAGTCAAGTGTATATAAACTGCAGCCTGTGGCCAGTTACATGCAGCCACATCTTCACGCTAAAAAATCTATGAAGAAACAATCACCTGTACATCCAAAATGTTATTTCCCTTACGAAAAGAAGCCGGCGCAGTGTAGATTATCCATTGTTCCAACGCACAACAGGACAGCGAAACACCCGGATAGCACCAAGCACTTGCTTCTTAACTGCGTGCTCTGTTTCCGAGAAAACGTGTTGAAAATTATAATACTGATGAAATATAACGTAAACAATTTTCGTAATTTTGCTTTCAACTGCCATCTGTGCGACGCAAAAAGTGCAAAATCTTTTTTATATTTTCATAATCCTGTTTTCACGCGATGGGTTGCAGTAAAGGTCATAATATTTGTCTTTTCCAGATGATGTCATTTGCTAAATCAGGAATGGAACTGACAACGCGAGTAAGGAAAGCGACATTTGCTGCGATTCTTAAACAGGAAATGGCCTTTTTCGATCAAAAGCGTAACAGCACAACAGCACTATGTGGTAAACTTGCTTCCGATACTATGAAGATTCAGGGATCTACTGGTATAAGGCTTGGAACTATCGTGAAAAGCGTTTCTACTGTAGGTTAGTAGATGTAGAACATATTTTTTGCCTTTTCTCTTCATGTCGAGTTATATCCCTACATTTTTCTGGTACAACGGCTTGAATTCGTTCCGCAACCCGCGCATCTACACAAGAAAAAGCCATTTTTTCGCCTCTAGCAACAAGCGTAGGTGGCGTAACCGGGGGGGCCTCAAGGGTCTAGGCCCTCACACTTTTATTTCTGAAGGGGGGCTGGCCCCCCAACTTTTAAATGACGAATTTTGCCTAAAAAGTTTAAGTAACACAATTAGTATTGGGTCCATTAAAGTAAATCGTTTTAATGAAAAATTCTGCAGAATTTGGCAGTATTTTGATAATATCATTTGTAATATATTATTTGTAATTTGGCAGTATTTCGTAATTGTTTGGCAGAATACATCATGCACAGTCTGTCACCCTGCTATGGCTTGCTTATCCCATTGATGTTGTTGAACAGTTCTGCCAAATGGTGAAATACAACACAATTTTTTACAAAAATGATGTAATTTTACATGCTTGTGTGCATAGGGCGTCGGAAGGATTTTTTCCGGAGGGGGGTCACTACTGGATTTTTCCAAAAGTTTTTCTAAGGGGGGGAACCAAAAGTGGTGAAATTTGGTTTTTGCCACTCGAAACTCGGAAAACAGCCTTTTTGCCGAAATTTTCAAATTCCTGCCTTCCTTCCGACCCCCATGCTTGCGTGTAGGAAAACGTTGGTGCCACACCATAAAAAAACTGATGTAATTTCGAGCGTTTTAACACCATTCTAAATGGTGAAATTTTGCAGAAGTTTACACGCAAAATGAAATATTTGACAGATCAATTTCAATTGTGTTTTGTTTTTGCATTGGCAAGACTAAATAGCTATATTTTATTTGTGCACTGGCAACACGATCGGTATCCTGACAGACAACGTGCTGGTTGCTCCATATGCTTTGTCTTGTCTTTGCATTCCGGTAACTAATGCAGTTGTAGAATGACTACTCAGTTATGTGACTTCTGTGTTCAAGATGTGGAAAAGTTGTGATTTTGAATGTGTATAAGACAGGTATCAATGCTGTGTCATCTTTGCCTGTTTTTTAAACTGTGTTCTTTGTGTTTTTAACAGTCCAGTGGCGACTCCGGCACACAGGATCCTCTGGCTTAGCCCGAGTTTTCGATTACGCTTTATACCGGAGAACGCGACCTTGCTTGCTTTGTATGTTTGTCCCACTTTACTAGGTTGTTAACTCGGGCTCTTTTCTTTGGGTCTGGTCACTGTTCATATATTTTGTTCCATGTCTGGCCTTTCGCGTTCATGTTGCAGGTGACCTGAATAAAACAATATCGTTTGTAGTAGGTGTTCTCTCGACTTCATTCGCTCGCACTTTACTCGGGCTCATCCGTTAGAGCCCGAGCTGCCCTCTGCAATAGTATTTTTTGAAATATAATTCACATCGGACTAAATGTTTTTTGAGCAATGAAATTGTGTAGAACACTGCATTTGAAGTCCAATCCAACGGGCAGTTCCCATTTTGAGAACAAGTTCAAATCAACAATAAATTCTCCAGTAAATCGGGCTAATATGAATGAGCCCAGTAAGCAGAGGACTTACTGGCGTTATCATTGCTCTGTGACGTACGTTACTCAACAATGGAGAAGTTATCATGGAAATGTCTCATTGATTGTTACGTACCGTATATGCTCGTGTATAAGTCGCACCGGTGGATGGGTCACACCCCTAGTTTGTGACTGTCTAAGTAGGTATTTGTGGCTGATCTGTATATAGATCCCAGTGAAGCAGAACAGCTAAAACACAGATAGGTTATTGGCTCTTCTTTCAGCGCGATAAATGAGGGGAGTGAAGAGAAGAACAGTGATTAATATATTTGGTGTTAGCATGCAACAGGTTAAAGTATGCAACCGTTAATAATAACATTTTGATTTCAAATTAATCGGATCAACGAGACGGAAGGGAATATTTTTGTGAACCGGATTTGATTTGGACTGATTTTAATCTATGGACATCCGTTAACAAGAGGGCTGATGTTTGTTTGCATTTATGTCCAGTGTATAGGTCGAACCTAATTTTATGGCTCAATTTTTTGGCAAAAAAAAGTGCGACCTATACGCGAGTATATGCGGTAACTAACGTCACAGAACAACGACAATGCTAGCCAAAATGAGAGCAAATGGAAATTTCAGTGACGCAGATGTCGAACGGCTTTATTCAGTCAGAATAAATCGTGTGATGAACCCGAGTGACGTTGTTGACCTGGGTCGCCCCTGTAACAGCCTATTTGAATTTCAAGTGGTTTACCGTTCATAGTGGTGTAATTTTGTCTAAAATAGTGTAATTTAGATGTTCATATGGTGTATAGGTAATTAATGACGTCATATTTCAATGATTCTAACGTCACAGTTGCCATTTCAAACCGCAAAAATTGTCTATCGTTTCTTTGACGTGCACTTATGCCTCCCCACTTTGAAAAAGGTTCCGCCACCCATGGCAACAAGAGCTGCTATTTTGCATAAACGTCAGTATAAATGTTGGTATAAACTTCAGAAACATCTCTCAGAGTTGAGCCGAAGGCTTGAAAACATCATGCGACATAAAACAAATTGTTGATTCGACAATTTCTTGTCGAAGTTGTACAGAATGCTAAAATTTCTTCCTCGAAGGTAAAATTGCAGTGTCGAGTTGCTGCAATTTTACCTTCGAGGAAGTCGGCTTGGCCTGGCTGCCAATAACGTGCATGGACTGCTTTAGATCGACCTTGTGTCGCCGCTCACTTTGTATACAAAATCATAGTCATACGATGGGTAGGGATGTTACGGGGCGTACAGAGGCGAACCGCCGCAAGACGGCATGGTCGCTCATAACAATCGCCAGATACAAAATGATTTCGCGCCTGATCACGTAAAACATTTGATGTGAATATCGGGCCAAGAAAGAATCACTATTCTCTTGTGTCCATCTGTACATTTTGAACGATTAGTGAAATGGACAGATTGAGAAAAAGCCATCTTTCAATTATTGAAAACAACGGATAGAAAATTACTGCAAACGTAAACATTGAAAAGATGGACGTACATGACGTAAAGTCTGGCCTGAACTGCAGAAATATCTACCCATTAAAAAGACAAGCAACAATTCGCTCTGCATCACCGTAAAATCCATTCCTTCACCAACGACGATCGAAAGTTTGCCATCGATGACAAACGAGTAAATTTCCAGACTCGCATGCAGCCAGGAAGAGCCTGACAGAAGTAGAGATATACGACGAAATGTTACAGGAAAGTGCTGGTCAATAATGCAAGCTGCAAATCAATCCAAACGATCAGAAAATTTCGCAGAAAAGAAACTCCACCAAAAATCATTTGTATTTGACTAGCGTACAGCAGGAACGTAAAAACAACACCGGAGGAATGTTTTAAAGGCTTATAAAACACTACTTTCCTGGGATTTGGTATCACAAATTTTCAGGAAAAACACCTAGAAGTTAAGCTGCAATGAATGGGCAACATGGCAGCAGTGATGAAAAAGCAAAACGCAAAAGTATTTCGCCTGAACGATGCAATTGTCAACAAGGAGTTAGCTGCCTTGATGGAAGATGCCAGGAGTAAAACATGGTCTACCACGCATCGGTGAACTGCTTATCAGAATTGAAGATTATTATGGCTCGCTGTTACCATGCAATAATAGTAAAAGAATTGGGAGTGGTGGAATAATAAAAGTATATAATAAAAGTATTTTACGAGCGCTTCAAACCATGATTTGAGTTTCTTGTAACCAGCGTTCCCTCTCAGGTGCACAACTTCGCAATGTGTGCAGTATTTGCGCAGTGAAATCTCATTCTCGCGCACTTGTAACAGTCCAGAATGAATATCGTATATATATATATATCGTACAGCCATTTTACCTCTTAAAGCGCTGCACTAATTGTTTGTCTGCAACTCTACATGGTTTCGCAATTGCGTGCGCATCAAAACAAACATTTGCTCAGTTTAAAAATTTTTTAGAGGAAACACTGCTTGTGACATTTAACTGTGTGCCTCACGACATGAAAGGTAGTTTGAGTATGGCACGTCTGTGAATAATTGCAAGTTTCACGTACAGCTAACGACAGCTGACCGCGAAAATCGTGCTGTGTGCGTACGTTTTGTTGAAGCATTTATTTTCCTCATGTTCAGATGCAAAGTCAATCAATTTTTATTGCATTTTTAATAGCGGGTTTGTTTTCCAAGGTGCATGTCTGGCGGTTGCTGTGGCTTTTAACTGGATGTTATGTTTATTCACTCTGGGATTGGTGCCACTCATTGCCTTGGGAAGTGTTTTTCGACTGAAGTTTCTTTCCGGTGAAAAAGCCACTGACAATCAAGCATACAGCAAAGCAGGTTTTACAGCAAAATTTTTTCTTTAATCTCTTTGTTATTTTTCACCATGATGCCAATAGGCGATTGATTAATTCCTGTCCTTGGTCACACACGCAAAACAAGGACAATAGGCCCTAAACAATACCAAATATTGTGGTATTTTTTGACTAATGTTAACGATAATCAAAATTTAGGCACCACGTGTAGAAGGTGCAACAACATAAAAATTATTTGATTTGATTTTTTGTATCATCCACAAGTTTGTCCACATCCCACGGTAACATGCGTTATAACGTGCTGATCATTTCAAGTAATTTTGCTATTTCCACTGACAAGCATAAATTTTGTTATGCAGGTGCAGTAGCTTCTGAAACTATTTTCAACATTCGTCTTATAGCGGCGCTTGCTATGGAGAATGTTGTGCTGCAACGATTTAAAGATGCAATCGACCAAAGTGTGAGGTGAATTGAAGATGGTCGTTTAATTTGATACAGAACGCTGAATGTTCCAAATGCGCGTGTTTCTGTGATTAATGTAGTTGGTGTGGCTCATGTGATGGTTTCAGTTGGCACTGGTTATGGATTTCAGTTAGTGCTGTTATTTTGTTTTAGCAGATTCGCTTTTTCGTATTTCTCCTGTTATTGAGGGTATGTGTTGTCTGCGTTATTCTTATAGTTCTTGCTGTTTATATTTTTGTTGATGTGATTGTTGTCGCGTCGAAGTTGTTTTTTCAGTTGACGAGATTCCTATTGTGGAAGGTGGTAGTTGTGCATGTGATAAATAATAGTAATTTTTTCCTGCTTATGAATTCATTGTTTAATTTGATGTCTACTTTTGGTCCTTTTGTTTTTAGAAACAGCAGAATACAACTGATACTAAGAGCAATCGGTTACAGCTACTCTTATGTTGTTCCATTTTTCTTCTACTCTGCTGTTTTTCGATTTTCCATTTATCTCCATCACCTTTATGGCATTCAAGCTGACCAATTGCTTACGTAAGTACTTGCAAAGTTGCCAATGAGTTGCTTTCGAACGTTTCAACTTCGTTTTCGAACATAACTTCTATGCCCTCTCGTTTCAGATGAAATCTAACGTAAATAGAGAAGTCGTCGCATTTTGGCATTTTTCTCCAGAAACAATAAGTAGTTGCAATGTTTCTTTTCTTGTTTGCGATCCGGAAATAAAAAAGATGGTTTCCAATAAACTACTGGCATAATTGGAAACACTTGGAAGAATCGATGAAAAAAGAAACATACAATCAGAAGGCCCACTCCTTATCTTTGGTTCCTATTTTAACACAGACCAAGTGTTCAGCGCAGTGGTGTAGGAGTTGGTACCCCCAAAAGTTTTGAATTGTCGAACATTTGGGCAAAATCCAAAAAAATGGGCCAAGAAATTTCAACAGTTTTCGATGAAATTATGCTTTTTTATTATTAAATGAAAATTATGCTTTGTTATTATTAGCAAAAGTTCATTATGTCATAAAAACAATCAAATGTACAGTATATAAAATCAAACGGAAATTTTGTCGCATAAACGATTTTCGGGGACATTTAGGGAAAATCGGGCAAAATATCCTTAGCACCCCCGAAAATTTTCCGGCTCCTACACCGATGGTTGCGCATCCCAGTCTACATGATAATGTGGACTGAATAAAATACGCAAGATCAGGGGATTGGAAACTACTGCAAAGCCATATTTTCCTCATTATATCTTTTTCTTTGCTCCAACCAAACACTCACAAACGTTTGTTATTGATGACCTGCAACCAAGCATACCGATAAAGAAACATGTTTTTGTTTCAGAGTGCTCCTATCCATTTTGTTCACTGGTATTTCAGTAGGTTACAACACAAGTCTTGCCTCGCAACACGCAGAAGCAACAGAAGCAGCAAAAGTTGTGTTTTCTTTGATTGATCGGAAGTCAACGATTGACCCTTCAAGTGACGAAGGACACAAACCGGTAACAAACTGAGTCAAACAGCTTGCTAGAAGTTGTTTTCGTTAAAGTTTTGACAAGGTTTCTGTTGGTGCTAGAACGTTGCTGTGGGTGAAACACAACCTTGTTTCGATTGAATGCAAAGATCCAACTCTACTTCCATATTATTAAACGCTGTGACAACACAGTTACCAAATATATTTTCAGGCCCATTGCGTTGGAAACATTGCCTTCGAATCGGTTTCATTCGAGTATCCGTCACGTCGGGGCGCTAAGGTGCTCAACGAATTCATTCTGGAAGTGAAGAGCGGACAAACGTTGGCCCTGGTCGGAAAGTCAGGAAGCGGGAAGTCCACATGCGTCCAATTAATCGAGAGGTTTTATGACGTCGATACAGGTTTTGTGGTGAGAGACGATCGTGATGAGTTTTTCACTTGCAGTTTAATGACAACTGATGTAAAAAAATCGTTGCAATGCTCAGTGTGTCCTTGGGTTTTATGGGTGCTTTATAGAAGAAATACTCACCTGCACTCCGTTGAAAAACACAAGTTTTCCATATTATTTGATGTGCCATGAAAATACTGTCCTTGTGTTGAGGTTTCTTGTGAAAGTCTCCACAGAAAAATTCTCAGCTATCTTGACCTCAAAAAAGGATGTCATTTATGATATAATGCGTTCCCAGTTACGTCCACAGACAGATTTGGCGAACTTGCCATCATGACATTTTAAGCTTCATCCGACGAACAAGAAAAATTGTATCTTGGGAGAGACTCGCTGTTTCATGAAAAGCGTTTGCGAAAAATCATAAATCTGGTTGTAACGCTCAGTGGATTATTGTGTTTTTTCAGTCGCGTGGAAAAAGAAACATTCACCCACAGTCCCTTTAAAAACACAAATTTTCCGTATTCTTTGATGTGACTTCAAATATTGGCCCTTGTGTTAACGTTTTTTGTAAAAGTATCCACAGAAAAATTGTCAGCCATCTTGGCCTTNGCAAAGCATGTCATGTATTAGATGATACGTTCTTAGTTGCGTCCAGAGACAGATTTGGCGAACTTTGCCATAATGACATTATCAGCTTTCACCCGACGAACAAGAAGTTATCTTGGATGAGACTCTTAGAAACAACCTACGACCATACGCAACTTACGACTTAAAGTCTACCCTCACAAAAACCATCCTGTCCCCTCATATCACCTATTTTGCCCATACTTATCCCCTACCCCAAACAAAAGTCTAACAAATCAACAACATAATAAGCATGTACATCGCTGGACCACACAACCCAACCCTCCCAGTTTCAACCCTTTCACAACCCCGACAAAACGGAGGATACGCGACAGCAGATATACCCCTAATAGCCCAATTAAATTACATAAAAATACTCACTCCCTATACACGAATGAGATTACTAAATGATAAACTACCTTACCACCTCAACCAACTCGAATATAATATTGGACTCCAAATTAGCAATATCTTCCAATTTCCAAAACTCAATAATACTCCACATGCTGCACAACCCTCACCGTACTATAAACAGATAATACAAATATTAGAACAATATAAGATTACAAAAGACGAAATAATACGTGGAAAAACAAAAGAAATATTTCTCAGAATCAAAACGCCGAAAACCCTGACCACCACACAGCTGGAAACCTCACTACGAATCACCACACCAAATTACGCATGGATTAACCACCCTATTTTCCCAAACTATTTAAAAACCTTCAATTATAAAATTGTTAAAAACATACTGCTTGTTGAAGCAAAATTTAAACAAAATATACCCTCCCTCAATCCATTATGTCATTTATGTAATGAAAAATACGAAAACGATATCCACCTTTTTGCACAAATGTAAGTACATACAGCCCCTCCTACAATATGCCACAACCATCTACTCAAAAACAACCCGAAATCACACAGACTATTTCTTAACCCTCTCGCGTATCCAGTTCCATACCCCTCTTCCTCCTACCCACTACGATAACACCATAACCCCTTACTTAAATTCCCTCATATCTTTCACAATTTGGAAAACTAGAAATAAAACAAAGTTAAACCCCATCAAAAACATCCCAAAATATTTAATAACCTCTTTCAAAAATTCCATCAAAAAAAGACTACTGATATATGAAAAACGAG
>JGI24021J15306_10012155_pt1 | contig 10689 bp, 8 predicted proteins | sample Ectturendosymbi1_FD_15306 | JGI IMG/M metagenome (IMG submission 15306) | reverse complement strand
TGCAACTCAGTGGGTTTTCAGTTTGAAAAGTCAATCCAAGTCGTAAAGAACCAAATTTGGAATTTTGATGTAATGTAACATTAAATAACTGCATGTCACTAAAAACGAAACTAGTTCCATTAGTTACTGCAACTGAAGTACTGGTATTGATATGAAATGAAATACCTTAACTGATATGTCAATTCTCAGTAGTTCCATATCAACAGTTTAAGATTGTCGTGCAGAAAGCAAAGTTTATCTGCATTTTCACCAAGTAGACTACAGTGAGTTAGCCGGTCGTCTACAGCCTAGCCTATACAAAAGCAGCACTAGGCTATAACGGATTACCGCTCCTCCTCCAGAAGTAAATTCCATAAGAACAAGTCGCCATAACAATAGCTAAGGTGCACATGTGTGCATTACGCATCCGATGATTGTTCAACAATGCCCCGGTAGTTCTGATCCAATCACAAACACTGCACTTAACTTGCGTAAGTTGCGTTGTTGCAAACACTGCTTTTGCTGGTCGTGTATAACAAACGGACAACAGCAATTGTGATTCAACAATGAATACTGACTACCGCACTGCTATTGAACCGAACGACAAATCATCGCTTGTGTGTATTTGTGAAATGTTGGAGTAGCGCTTCCGTAGCTTGTGTGCCACATCCACAAACACTGGTTTCACGTTTGCAACATCTTGGATTGTGAGATCACAATTACCTATCATGCCTCATGGAAAATGTCGATTAAGTTAACCCACAAACACAATGTTTTAGCTTGCGTACAGTATAAACCAGCGTGCTTATAGCCTAATACATCAAGTTAAGAAAAGTGGAATCCTTTTAAGATGTTACTTGCAACTGCTTCATAACGACAGTTGGCATCAGTAATGAATAGCGATTGCATTTGTAATCATATTCATAACGCCATAAATGTTGCTTAACATAACGCAATTCATTTTTCATGCAAGCTTTTTTAAATTAATATGCGCTGAACTAGGCATCGATTGGACTTCTGCACCTTATGTACCAGTCAAACTTTTGCGAAAACGTCCAGAAGTATAACAGGAGCTGCGAAAACTTCTGGAAGTATAACAGGAGCTTCGAAAACTTCCGGAAGTATAACAGGAGTTTATTTGTACACAACACCTGTACCTGGTGGCTCCAAGCATTGCAAAACTTCCCGATGATGCTTTTGTTTTCGGTGTGACAGCCGATGCATGCTCCACGGTTAATCTTGTCTGTTTGTTTATGAAACCGCACCTGCTAGCGTTGTTGTAAGATAACTGTCTTGACTTGCTATGTTGTGCTTTCTTGCGCAAGTTGTCTGGATGCATGAGGAATGTAACAGCATTTTGTCGATTCCTATTGAAGCCGATAACATTGGCCGATACCGATATATCGGTAAAACCCAAATATCAGCCAATATATCGGCTAGGCCGATATCCAATTTTGCTTTTTTTGGTCATAACCTTTGAACCAGAAACTTTAGCAAGTCAATCAAAGGCTCTGAAATACTAGGATTATAGCCTAGTTTCCACTGAAAACCTGAATTAAAAGTTGGCTCTTGGTGTTGGCGCCTAGGTCCCAGTGACCTTGGACAAAAATGCGTAAACCTATCCCCATTATGATGTCACTAACAAAACATAAAATCCAAAACTTCCCAATTTTTTTGAAAATTTAAACTAGAAGACTTCTTGCATCTTTAGAGGGTTTGCACAGCTCTTTGGCTCAATCAGCTAGTGTGTTATGGTAGTTCAAAGTGACGTAAGAAAAGTGGATAATGAAAGATTTAAACGGAATTATACCAGCTCCAAAGCTGTTAAACTATTTTTGTAAGTGAAATGCACATGGAAATTCTATATGGTGGACACCGTGTAATATATCCTCAGTTATTACAACCAACCACTTATTATATCCAAATCGCTTAGAAGGGAATCTTTTTAATCATTTCCCATTATAAAACTCTGATTAATGCAGCCACCNCTTAATCCATCCACTTGCAATTTTCCATGCAGGCAAACTNTTTTTACTGTGAACAAACATTGGTCTATTGTAGCACAATGCGACATTATTATCGAATAGACTATGTGCAATGGACTGTTGTTGAGCATCAGTCATTGCATTTGAAGCATTGCAATTTTGGGACCTGACGCCATGGAACGGCATTTGTGAAGATGGACATACTTAATGTTCTGAAGGCAGAAGTAGATGGCTATCTTAGAAAAACATTTTTACCTTTGCAAACCACTTCGCAAGTTTTTTTAATGCTAAAAAAATACAATACAAAATGTCAGTTGCATCATTTATAACCCTTTGGGGTTGTTTAGTGGCAGTTTTAGGACAATCCGTTACAATAACCACCGCTTATCACATCCAAAATTTGCTGGTCCCAATGTGGATGTGTTAACCTGAGTCTACTGTAATGGATGAATTTGATTTCAAACACCCTCAGGGATAATTTTTTTATGTTGTCTGAAAATTTTTAGATGTTGTCTGAAAACAACTAAAAGCTGAAACACATGATTTGCTTTGCAGTTTGATAATCAGCTGCTTTGATGTGTTGCCTAAAGTTTTCAGCTTGCAGAAAAGTTTTGATGTTTAGTGAAGTTATTTTAGAGCAATGTTTAACACTTTCGTGCTTGCGGGACATAGATCTACGTCTGTGGAATTTGTTAACATGTGCTCAGTGGATGTAAATTTATAGTGAAAATCGTTACTTTAGATTGATATAATGCTTTTGGCCTGGAAATGGTAAAAATTAAGGTGTTAGACTGAGTTTAAATAACATTATGTCTTGGAATGAGATACCAAACTCTGTTTGGTTCAGAGGCTGTTTGAAAGCATGATTCTTTTGAGTTGGTCTACTTAAGTGGGACAGCCTCAGTATTGGTTTCAAAACTTTTGCCTTGTAACTTTTGTGTTAGACACTGATGCGCCCTCTAGTTTGCAAAATGGTGTTTTGATACATTGTTTATTTTTAATGTGATTAAAAGATTGCATTCTTATATGTTGACAACTGATGTCAATGCAGTATTGCATTTCCTAATGTATGGCATTAGTTACCAGAGCTGTTCCATTGACATATTTTTCTTTCACTCCTGACAAGGTATTTGTGTTGGCTGTATCGCATTTGTCTTTATGGGCTTCATATTATTAACCAAGTTGCAATGAGTAGAAGTAGATAATAACATTGTTTGAGGTATCTGCATCATTTTTGTGCCAAGAAAGGCATGCTCTGAAGTGCGATATATCATAGTAAACATTTCTGTAATGTGGTTGTTTGCTTGGAAGTGACTTTTTGTACATTACCAGCAAAATGAACTATTAAGAAATACAATTTTATGCATTGTTTTGGTGTTGCATATTTGCCTAGTATTGGCTTACTGACTTAGAATCTCAACCATGTATCAAACTTTCAGTTGAATTAGAGTGATGAGTATATTAACTGAATATCTTGTTTTAATAAAGCAGTTATGGCAGTGCATTTTTCTTTCCAGGTAGTTTGCAAGTACTTAGTGACCTCTGTTTATCACGTGCAGATGTTAGCATTTAAATAAGCTTGACAAATTGTGAGCATGGCATTGAAAATAGGATATGGTGCACCTGACATAGGGTCACCTATTTCTTCACCTGATGTTCTTACTAATGACTTGAATGATTTAGATGATAATGGAACTGTTGGTGAGTTATTTTTACATGTTTTTACAAACATTTATGAGTTGTTGATACAAACCTTTGACGGTAGCTGTTTGAAATATTTTGGACTTGCTTGGCAATGTACCACAATTGTAATGTTATTGTTGGTTTATTGTGAGTTTATCTTTTTCCACTATATGAAAATGGGCAAGGCATTTGAAAGCGTCAGTGCTGGTAATGAGTGAATTGTGACTGAACTTCTAACATCTCTCAGTGATGTACCATATTTCAGTTTTTTTTTATACATGCTAGAAAAAAAACATCTGTACCTGATGTTATATGCAAGTGATATATATTAATCATCGCTTGATTTAAATCAAGTAATAAAAACCAAAAAATTCAAGCAAAAAATCATATGCAGTTCTGAAGCTTTGTGTGATTTCTATGACACACTTATTCAGAACAGAGCATTCTAATAGATTTTCACTTATATTAGTATAGAAGGCAAAGATTTCTTATGACAAACACAAGTTTTTAAGGCCATTAAAGTTTTAACATAGTTTCTGTGAGGTCACAGATTCTATGTTAGGGTCATTTCATTATAATTCAACCCAAATTTCTGAGATTTAGAACCACATGGTTTAGTATTTCCTTTCTTTTCACGTGTGTTTGTAGCTACAAGTTTTTAGGAAAATTGACACCAATTTTGCAAAAATTGATCGAGCGGTTTTTGATTTATCACTGCTTTTGTATTTTTTACCACTGGATGGCATTCGCACTGATGAGCAACACAAAAATGACTATGACTCTAGATCTGCTAGTCCAATCTTATTGAAATTGGTGTCTATACCCATGTGTCTGCAGTTGCTTTCCTGTTGTGTATAACAAAAACATTCTTTATTTAAACAATGTTTTCAGGATGCTGTATCCTTGTCTATGAATTTTATCAAACTTGTTTTAACTGAATTTATTGAAGTTTACCCAACCTCTAAAACTTTATTGGCAATCTAATAGGATCTACCTTTATTGCATTCCAACACTTTATTTTCATGAGATGCTTTGAACTCAAAAAGAAACCTGAAGTCTTCAGTTGAGTATGCTAGGTCATATCAACCTTGAGCTGTTTATAAAGGACTGTTAAAGTGCAGATGTTCCACAAGGAACACTAAAAGACAACCCATATGCAAGTAATCAAAAGCAGTTTCTATCATATTACAGGTATTTATAAAGTCATTAGCTAGCAATTCACAAGACTGTTTAAAGTAACAGATAGAATGTGAATGTCACTTGTGATGTCATAGAGCAGACAAAGGAATTTTGCTTAGAGCCAATTCTTCTGCATTTATTTGTGATTTTTTGTAGAAGTTCATAAATGTTAGTCTTGAGAATAATATGTTTGGAAACACAGCCATGTTTTCTATTTAAAGCAACAAATTTAAAAAAAAATTTTTCGGCATCCATCCCAAATTAGGCGAGCAATGTAGGGAGGTAAAAACGCAAATATCATGAAAAGCATTGGATTTAGGTAAATTTAAACTGCATATTTAGAAAGCCCATCCTAGAAAACAAGGGTATAGACACCAATTTCATTAGGATTGGACTAGCACATCTAGAGTTAGTCATTTTTGTGTTGCTCATCAGTGCGAATGCCATCTATTGGTAATAATACAAAAGCAGTGATAAATCAAAAACTGCTCAATCAATTTTTGCAAAATTGGTGTCAATATTCCTAAAAACTTGTAGCTGCAAACATATGTGAAAAGGAACGAAATTCTGAACTATGTGGTTCCACCCATGGGTTGAATTATAATGAAATGACCCGTTAGCTAACTGCAAAAACGACATTAACCCATGCAGAGTCAGAAGCCGGAACTGTTTGAATGCCACAAGTTTAAACATGTGAACTAGCATAAAGCTGTTCTTTTTTTTGGTCATAGACTGAGGTGAAGTGGGCGAAGGTGGTCTAGAAGTCCTTTACTTAAGACGTCACTCACAAAAAATCTGCACCCCCAACCAAAAAATTGTTTTTCGATCCGGTTATTTTGGCGGTAAAATCCTCGAAACAAGCCAGACGCCAAAGTGTTAATCATGATTCTGATCAAGCTGTTCATGGATTGTTTTAATGCTATTGCTTTAGCAAACACTTTATTGGGGTATTTCTTGTACAGAAAATGGAGCTAATCCCAGATATAGTCAAGTGGGGTAAATAAAAAATTTCTCAGTGTTGGGGTGAAAAGCAACTACCCACCTTAAAAACTATTGAAAAGAAAAAAGTTTCCAATGAATTGGTGCTACGGAGACATTCATTTAGACATTGTTTGTAACAAAATCCTCAAATACGGTTTGCAGATTTGTTTGAAAATTGATGTTGACATTAGATAGGACAAATTTTCAAACAAATTTTATGAACTTTTTTGCTGCTTTGAAAGTTCTTTGCATAAACACGTCAAAGTTCGCAGTTGCTTTGGTAATGAATGTCAGTGCATACCCATACCAATAAAAAATTTGGCAACTTTGCGTTTTGAGTTTTATGGGCTATTTCGTTTTTACCCCAAATGGATGTATTGACTTGGGCAAAAAAACTAGTTACTTTTTACCCCAGATAAGGTTTTCTTACACCATGTTTGCATTTTGTATGATCTTATGTAAAACACAAACTAAATGTCTCTATAGTACTGATCTGAAAAGAACAAGAACCTTCTTTTGTTGCTTGGCATTTCAGCTGTATTGTAAATGTATTTAATTATAATAATAGCTCACAAGCAATGTCAATTACCTTGTTTTGAGTCTAGAACATAGGTTTTTAACTCTGTGGCGTCCGGCTGCTTTTGGGGATTTTCGGCAAAAAAACACCTAAATGCACGTGGCTTTGCGTGAGAATATCTCCGCTCCTGTTTGGGTTACGGATCTGGTTGAAGCGTCAAAAGACGCGGCCAGTCTTCTAGTCTGCACTCGAAAAAAAATTTTTGCTTGGGGGATGTGGGTTTTTTGTGAGTGACGTCATAAGTGGAGGACGTTCAGGCCACTTTGGCCCACTTTGCTTGGCCTTAGGCGCCATCCGTTAGGTGGTAGTATTTTGCTGCAGTTTTTACTGGAAACTAGGCTACAATCCAAGTTTTTTGATACTTAGGATGACCTGCTGGGGTTTGGGTTCAAAAATTATGATGTAAGTTAGTAAAAATATTTGACTAATTAGATAATACGTGGAAGCTCTACTTGTTTCTTGAGCATCAGTATCAACCTGTGTCTTCCTTTCTATTAACTGCGGCGATTCTTGTCTACCCGTATCTTCAACTTACTGAACTTACTATCTTCAAACAACTGAACGTAGAACATATTAAATAACATCAATGCGTGCTGATTTTTGTTACTGGTGCAGTGTGCACAGACAATGACTAATTAGATAATTAATTAATTTGTTTATTTTATATCATAACTTTTGAACCAGAAAGGCTAGAAAGTCGATCAAAGGCTCAAAAGACTCGGACTCAAGCCTAGTTTCCAATGAAAACTTCAGCGAAACACTTTGACTTAGCAGCTGGGCCCTAGGCCAGGCAACATGAGCCATAATGACCCCAAAACTACTTCACTTATGACATCAGTCACAAAAAATCTGCAAAAAAATTTTTTTTTAGTGCAATCTACCAGACTAGCCGATCTGTTTGAGCCCTTGAACAGCTCTCTAGCGCAATCTGTGGAGGAGCTAGGGCGTTGGTAAGGCAACCAAAAACTGCTGTTGTGTAGGCCGAAATCGCAATACTGATATATCATACACCGGCTCTCAAAGTGTTAATCTATTTTAGGTGCATCTGTTTTGGCATCAGTCACTGATATTTGCATCTCATCTTACCTCACAATGAAAATAAAAAAAGCAGTGAAAAAGTCTTTTGCAATTATCCTGATTTTCAACAATATGTTGCTACCACACCTGTGCCCCCTTCACAAACCTTTCATGCCCCTCAGTTTGAGAACTCAGGATCTAGTCCAGAAAGTAATAAAATAGTGGTGATGAAGCTGCATCAAAATTCCATTTTTTAAACTGCATCACGATAGTATTGTGTGGATAAAGGTAATGTTAGGTTCAAAAGACTTGCTGGAATCACACCATAGCAGGTTTACCTTTAAGAAGGGCTAGATCAGAAAAAATAGCATTTAGTTGCATGCAGGAATTAATAGAGCCTAATACATTTAGTCAGATGAAAATAATGCAAAGATTTTCTTTACCAGATATAAAAAATATATTTGACAAATGTGCCTCAAGAAAGTGAAACATATCTTGAGGCTATTTTCAAGTCTAAAGGCAGGCCAACATGAAATTTCACCCCACAAAAAGGACAATATTTATGTATGGAAAAGTCATTATAGACAAAAATTTTTGAAGTACAAAGTGAGAAAAAGAAGAAAGGCATGTTAAAAGAGAAAGTCGAATCAGATGAGAACCTATTTGTTGAACCAGTTACCAATGCACCACTAAGTGATTAGTTGAAGTTTTTTGAGTACTACATGTAAAAGCTCAAGACATGAAAATGAGTGAGGAGTAAATATGGTGAAATGTATGCTGTTTTCATGACCAAGCACTGAGCCTACTACTGGGAACAACTTTAAAAGGTTTTCTTTGAGGAAGTTGATGATGAAACACCAACAAGTATGGAAATAAACTTCTTGCACAAAATTGAGAGTACAGCTAATACAAGTCACTTGTGGGATTGGCCCACTGTGAAAGACATGGATATTCTCTTCTATGCATTAAGTATTGCTTTTATGGTTTAAACCAGCCAATACTTACAGATGCAGGCACAGGAAAAGCTTGTTTAATTTTTAAGCGAGAGCATGGTGTCCAAAACGTTTACCAACCTCTGCAAGTTTGGAAAAGAATACTGATGACTTGCTCAAGACTGCTTGAACTGAAGTGATCATTGTAGTTTACTGTTTTTGCATGAAAGCATGCTGCAAATAAATCATTGCAAGTCTACATTATGGTTCAATACTTGTGGAAGAATGTGGATTATTTTTAATGCACAGAACACAATCAAATATGGATGAAAGAGTTGTAGTTTTTTTACCCCTTCACCTGGGTAAAAAAACTAGTGTTTTTATATTATAATTTTTCTTTGGGAGAAGAAAACCACAAAATTTCACTGTCACAATATACTTTGACATGGGGGTTGCCTTCTATCAAATGACCAAGAAAATGCCTTAGCTTGTTTTAGAGATAATACAAACTTAATATTTTTGTTTTTTTTTGCCCCATTTGACTATACAATTTTATTCCAGTAAGGATTACCGTCTGGACCAGGGGTTGGGAAATGCGTCATTTTCATAGTTTGTGCAGCCTGCTGACCATTTTGCTCACTTACAAATACGTTTGTTTTGGTTGCTAGTTTCTACCATTTTTTGTCATAATGAATATTTGAGTAAATAAAAATTCATCTGCCCCAGCAAAAGAGCCCAAGGCTAAACTTCATACCGCCAGTGAAGGATAAGTATGAATACCTAAAGTTGCACACAAAAAATCAGCTTGAAACTCCTTGCCTAGCTTTAGCAGGACTGGAGATACAGCACACTGAAAAATCAAAAACAAACTTTGTGGTCTAACTGATGCGCAGTTAACTGAAATGCGACCTTTGACTAGGAAAAGTTTATCTACCCCTAGGCTGGACCATAAAAAATTCAAGAAGTTGTCACAAAATTGTGTGGTTTCAGTCCCCACATAGCTCATTGCTGACTTCAACCATAGCTGTGTTCATGTTGGTGCATTTTAAATTATGGAAACAAAAGAATAAGTTAAAATGCTTGACTAAAGCTAAGCTAGAGTACAATTACTTGCAAACAAATTGGTTGTGCTTGGTGTGAATGCATGTCCTCCTCCAGTCTTGCTGGTAAAATATAACATAGTTTTTTTACTTTTTTGCATGCATGCAGATTTTTTTGATATTGGATCTCAGTGAATTAAACTCAAGAAATTCTTCGTTTTCTTTCAACATGTTGCTAATTATATATCTGTTAAATTTTAGAAAAACTTGGGATAAACTTTCTGAGCTAATATTTTGCAAAGCTGATTTTGCTTTTGTCAGGGTATGACTTCGAGTTCATTCCTGGTTTGGACAACAAGTACATGTGTCCAATTTGTCTGCTGGCATTGCGTGATCCTGTTCAGACTGGCTGTGGTCATCGTTTTTGCCATCTTTGTATTCTTCGGTGTATCAAGTAAGCAATTACAGAAGATATTTGTTACCTTTGCTTATTTTGCTCTTCAGCATGAAGACAATGCCAATAATTCAATTGTTGCATGCTATCTGTGCTACCAAGCCTAAAGAAATTTTCACTCAAACTTTGTTTTTGAAACATAAGATTTGGAATATTTGTTGTCCAAACCAAGTTGCAAATATGAGCTTTATTTTGCAATTGTTTGTTGCTGAGCCTTGTTGTTTTGAAGCACCTTAAAAGTATTTTTAGGCTAAAAATTCTATGCAACGTTTTTCTTACACTTTTTGAGAAGAGTCTGAATTTTTAGGATTGTTAGTCAACATAATTAACACAATGCAAAGGCTGGTCAAACTAAAATGATTGTTTGTTGATTCTTGCTTAGTTTTGGGTTTGTGCACATGCATTTAAAAGTTGTTTGATTTTTATACTATCGAATTGTAGTTGCATTTGTTCTATACTTTTAACCTATTTGTGTTTGATATAACATTTTCAAATATTTGTGTAAAATACAGCCATTCAATTCTGAAGATATCCCTGGTCTGACACTACCAATGTCAAACACATGCTTTTCAGTGTTTCATCTCAATTTCTGCTGGGTGTTTTAATGTTGTTGGTTCATGTTACGTAGAAAAAAGGCACGATGTCCAATTGATCAGATGATCTTGTCATCCAAGCAACTGTTTCATGATCGTTCAGCTCAAAGAGAAGTGCTAGATTTGAATGTAAGGTGCCCACACACTGGCTGCAATGTGCAAACAGAACTGAGGAACATACAGGTGCTTATATGGGCATGTCACATTAAAAACAATTCACGCAAAGCATTTTGATAAGCCTGAAACTGAAGTTTATAGTGCGTTTTTTT
>JGI24021J15306_10012154_pt1 | contig 10689 bp, 4 predicted proteins | sample Ectturendosymbi1_FD_15306 | JGI IMG/M metagenome (IMG submission 15306) | reverse complement strand
TTTTTTTTTTTTTGAATCCAGGTAAAACCAGATGTGATTCTTAAAAAACGTAGACCATGTGTTTTATTAAATATTTCAAGTGTGGCGATTTCGGCTGGTTTGCCTGTGGCAGTTAATAATCCTGTTCCTGCCAGCCAAGTAGGATTACAATAAATTCGTGCAATGTAACGCTTTTCCGTCGAAGGCAGCAACAAGCGCTGTGATCGTGGGAACTCCAGTAATGGTTTATAATTTTTCACTAACCCTACTTTCAGAGGGTCATCTTCGGATTTTCGCAAATTGATCAACGCTTTCCTTTTTTTCCTCACAACAATGGGAGAGAGTCCCTCACAAGTGAACTAGCCTAGGGCCTCACATTGCTTAATCATCCGGCCCTGGATGCATCCTCCACCCACGAACAGTAAATATAGATTGAAATCTTTTTGTGAAGTAGGCTACGCTAATTTTCGGCCAAATGTTTTGGTGCTGGTAAGAGGATATCAATGGAGATTTTGGTAGAGGTGGGGCTGCAAACATGATGCGCAGTAGCATTGACAAGATTTGTAGCTTTTACAAAGAGCAAAAAAGTGCAAGAAAAATATTTATCATCGTTGTAACGTTAACCAACTTGAAAAACACTTCACATATCGCTGTAAAGCACACCTCTTATAAAATGCATGAAAACTGATGCGTTCTGCTATAAGAGTGATACGCACGTGCGACCAATGCGATTCAGGATTTTGTGCACTCCAACTGACAGCTCTGATAAAACCCAATTGATGTACGAGCGTGCTTAGTCTTGCTTTTAAAACACCTCTATAAACAAGATTGGAAATCTATATTTATAAAACTACTTCTGCATCCACCCGATGACTTCATTCATTTCACACTAAACTGTCCCCACACATTTTACAACAAAATTGCGCCCATGCCACTCAGCCCAACAAATAAAGCAGCATACCAGCATTATAAGAGCAGCTTACTACTTCCGCTTCACAGGAAAAAAATTACGATAAGGAAACACGAATTATCATTGATTGTGTTGAAGCAACTCATACTGACAAAATAATTTTGATATTTTTGTGAATATGAAAACCGTAGCAAAGTGAACACTACCACCATCATTTGTGACAACTTCAATCACTCTTAGGGAAATTTCGTTATAGAAATCAAACAAATATCCTGATCCTCTTCTGCTTCATGTTTATTCAAAAATAAATATCCAAATCCAATCCAGATCCGAAAAAAATCGCAAGTATCCTGCAGGATATCCAATCCTGATCCTTTCCATGCTCACCTCTGCNATGCTGGCTGACTGCATNCCTAACCGGGACTTTTTGGTTGACTGACCGGGACGCCGGGACAAAGCTTTTCAACCGGGACTGTCCCGGCTAAAACGGGACGTANGGTAAGCCTATGTATACTGTATATTGCATAATGTTTTTGTGTCGAAAGGCAACTCTTCAGTTCATCTNCTTGAAACAAATAACTTCGAGTGAACTACAGTTAACAGTTTAGGCTATTATCAAACTGATTTTTCATCAGTTCAGTCATTGACAGCTAGGCACCTCAATGCTAATAGTATAGACTACTGCCAAAAATATATCTGAAATACTTATACTATGACTTCAAAAAATAATGCAGTGCATAATGAACTATGGTTTTAGCGAAAACACGCAGGCCATACTGCAATGGATCTTCATGTCACCGCAACCTTCTGCTTCATGTCACCGTAACTTCATGTCACCGCAACTTCACTGCACACAAACCCAACATATTTGACTTTTACATTGTGGAAACAGGGTCAGATTTACGGGGAACAAGGGGACCTGGCCCCCACCAAAAAAGCCCCCACCATGTTCATGAGTTTAGCCATATGCATGACATGTGCGTGCCACTGAGGTCTAGTCATTTTTATTAGCGAGGAAAGTTTATTTGTAGAGTAGACGCTATATCGGTCGTCCAGCCAGACGGCAATATTTCACTTGTAGCCTATATTATTTGATATTGTGACGGAACATCTATTATACAGTACTTAGTGTTTTCCTGAAAGTCGGTCAGGTATCTGAATCTAGTGAATAGCCTACAAGGCCAAGTCATATAGAACGCATTAGCTTACGTCTTTACTCGTAACTGGTAGATTTTGCGTCAGCCTCAGGCCTACTCAGATTTGCACAGGTCGCATATGTGTAGCAATTTTAAGTAGGGCTACCGTCCATACATCCTATTTTTGGAGTACATGTCCACCTTTTAAGGGGAGATGAAATAATCTCCGAGGACATTCAAAAATGTCAAAACGTCTTCCTTTTTACATTTCTTATTTTACATAGCTATAATCAGTGGTGNAACTTAAGGCTTGAGCCAGGGTGGTAAACTTCGCTGAAAGGGGCCCACTGGCCACTGTACGGGGTCCACTAACCANCACTCAGAAAAAATCTTTAGAAATGGTGGTGAATCCAGATGTGGATNGCTAAAGGAAAACCNTAAATCACCGGAAAATAATCCGAAAAACACACAAAAAAACTATTGAAAAAAGAATGNTAACACAGAANTATAAATTAAGTGGGAGGCCGGTTTTACATTTAGCTTGCCAGGGGGCAATTCGCNCCTCTGCTCCCAGTCATGGCTATGATATATTATATTTACATATAGTAAGCTGCCCCTACTCAACTGCAACAAGATACGAGCTAATGGTGTCGTTGTGTTTATGGCAGAGCCAGCAAGTTGTCTACATAATCTATGTTTTGGTTGAGTTAATTCTCGGATGGAAAGGCGGGAATGCTTTCACATTAATCGTTACATAACAGTGGTAAATCTTTTGTCAATATCTCAGTGACTTTAGCATTAGAGCGCGGACTTCTGACTTCATTATAGGTAGGCTACTGTACTAGCTTTGCTGATGAACCGTGGTACGATGAGCAGTGTATTGCAGGCCTACATAACTTAGTGCACTATAGTTCTCCAGTAATTGTAGCTAATCAGTAGGCTAATGCTAAAAAATGAAGAAATTTGTCAGAAGTAGGCCTATCCTCTTTGAGAAAAGGACCAAATAATTTTGAAGCTGAGTGAATTACGTGTGGTTGCATTTACAAAGTTCGCAAAAGAAAATGAAAAGACTTTTGTGACTTTGTCGATATTGAGTACCAAAAACTTAGGCTATTTCTAACAGCGTAACCAGGGGGCTATCACTTTATCCTGGCTTGCCAAGGATGCTGCAAATGTAGCAGAGGTGAATTTTCATTTTCGGGGCCCTAGGCTATTGCAATGTGGGGGCCTTCTGGAAGGCAGAGGTGACTGCAGTCACTTTTTCTATCTCCGAATCCGCTCCTGATCCCAAACTTTTGAATCCGGGTTCAAAAATTTTTCAAATTTTCAAATCCGACTTCTGTCCACGCTTGAGCTAACGTCGATGCAACCGAAATTCAGCCAGGCCTAAGTTTTTACATATAAAATGCCATATATGAAAACCACACAGACTCCTGCTGCTGAAAATGAAAAGTGACTCCAGATGCAGTTCCGGTTTTCCACAAATTTTTTAATCCGGCGCCGGGCCCGACAGGAAAACGCAGGATCCTGCTGGAGTCGACTCCGGCATTCCAGGTCCATAGTTACCTTTGATGTAAACCTTTCTGTTGCACTAAAAAGCTGAGTTATGGATTTCGTCTTATCAATAACACCTCGCTGTGCATCTGCTCTGGCAATGCTTTCTTTCGCGTGCTAGAACCACTCTCATGTGTACGCTTGGACATTCTCAAGTTAAGGCAAGTAGGCTTACTGTAGATCCGCAGTTATCCTGATAACTTAGAAAACAAGAAAAAAACTTAGGTATACACGTCAAGCTCACTTTGCTAAGCATGCTGATAAGCTCAAGCTGCAAATTGGCCTTAGTAACACATGAAGATATGTGTCTATTTCAACCATGGGCGCAATTTTGTTATAAAGTGTGGGGGGACAGCTTGATATGAAACCAATATAGTCATCGGGCCTATGCGGAAATGAAATTATGTAAATACAGATTCCCAATCTTGTTTTTAGAGATGTTTTCAAAGCAACACAAATAACGCTTTGCTTTATCCCTACAAATGATTTAGAAATTAATAAACTTAATTTTGTTGTTAGGCATGGTAGTGTAGTTCAGCTTGGTTACAGTACTATCAGACTATGATGCAAACAAGAAAAGCAATATAGTAGAACACATCAATTGGTTTTTATCAGAGCTGTCAGTTGGAGTGCACAAAACGGTGAATTTCATTGGTCGCACGTGCATATCACTCTCAAGCAGAACACATCGATTTTCATGCATTTTATAGGAAGAGTGGGCTACAACGTGATTGAATGTCTTGTTTAAGTTGCTTAACCTTGAAAAGACGATAAATTGCAAGGTACGATATATATATTGCAAGGTATGGTAGCTACATATTTTTCTTGCACATTCCTGCTCTTTAAAATGCTACAAATCTCTGGCTACTGGGCATCATACATGCAGCCCCACTCCTACCCAAATCTCCACTGATATCCTCTTACAGTAGCAAAAAATGTTTGGCCAAATTGACACAGTTCACCAAATGATTTAGGCTACAATTTATTTTAACTGCCGATGTGTGGAGGATGTATCCTTTCAATCTCCGCTTGTCAGCCCCTGCATGCTGTTGGGTACCCTTTCGATTGTCCAAATATCGTTTGTCTAATACCTTTCCCAACATCAAACTCCCAAGCAGAATAATCCAAGCCAACTAGAGAAGATTTCAAGATATCCAAACGAAAACGAACCAGATGTCTTTCTGAATACATACCCACATGCCAATCTAGCACACCTAATCATCTGGTGACCAGGCCCGCAACTAAGCGGAGGGCTTGGCCCCTCTAGAAAAACTTTCTCCCCCCTGAAAAAATGTCTTGGACATATTATATGCAAAACCATTGCTTTCGTTGTTACATGATATGTAACGCATTGTTACGTGCTATCAACGCAAAATTTGGGCCTCACTCAGAAAACTGTTCGTCCTCCCTGGTGTCCCAAGCTGGTTACGGTTCTGCTGGTGACTGTTGCCTTGTGGCTTCTGTCAATTATGCCACTCATTTCAGTCTTTTCACAATCAAATTTTTCAGGTTTATCATCAAATTTTGATAGGCGAAATTATAGGCGAAATTATTGTCAAAAGTTTTATTCTACGATTATAAATGCATAACGACACGAAAATGTATTTGAGGTTAAACAGAAATCAAAATGAACAACGGTGAATTGGAAAATGGTACCACGTTTCACCTGAAATAACACGAAAAGAATGTCCAGCAAAAGTGGGTGTTACGTAGGCTCATAGGTGGCGGAACCTGGAGGGCCGCATGGGTCTAGGCTCCCCCACTTTTTCTTCTTGGAGGGCCTGGGCCTCCCACTTTTGAATTTCGAATTTTGCCTAAATTAGTTTAAATAACACAATTCGTATTAGGTCCATTGTTAAAGCAAATTGTTTTTGTGTAAGATTGAGAACAACTAGTAGTTACAATTATGTGCTCAACACAGTGTAGTGTATGATAGATACGGTGTTGTGTAGATAGGGGTCGTTGAGGGCTTANCAAATTTTGAATAAAATTGCTTAAACATGCTGACAAAAGTTAATGACGTCATANTTCAGTACTTGTGGCGTCACGGTTGCCAATTCAAATCACAAAAATGTTNTAAATTTTTTGACGTGCACTTGTTCCCCCCACTTTGAAAATAGTTCCGCCACCNATGCGTAGGCGACCTGTAAAGCAAATGTTTCGCANTTGGATGAAAACATTGCTGCTGNATTATGGGTATAAATATCTTTTTAATTTGTTGGTCGCCCTTGTCGTNACATACAACAAAAAAGGCCAAATGTATAGGCCTAAGCTATCTTTAATTCCTAGTCAAGTCATTATGTTTTGAGTTATAGGACAATATACAACTAGGTCAATACTTCTCTAAAGTTTTTATGGAAAGCCTGTTNACTAATGGTTGAAGACAGTCTTTTGCAAAACTACCCATCCTAAANCTAAGTCTCCACAATAGTGCTGNTGNTTGTTTTCGGCAAAAACTTCGCAGAGGTTTGCCTGAAAATGTAACTTTCTAACATTATAGGCTACGCTTGCATCTTCAAATTTCACGCTGTCTGTTTCTGAATACGTGACAAACTACGTTACAGTAAAGCCAATTGGCCAACGTTTTTGCACGAAACAAATCACGGCTGTACTATGGTCTCTCACGTGTGCAGCCGTTAAACTTCACTGCTTCAAGACAGTGACATTTCTTGCAGTAAGCCACACTAGCTAAATATCGGACAGAGGCAGTTAACAATCTTTTGCGATCTCTAGAAACTTGCAAAATGCTAAAGATCATTTTTGAAGTAAAAATTTATAAAAATATCAGAGTCAATGACACCACACCGAACTCTGTTTCAACCTCAATATAGCTATGTGCAACATCTAACATGAAAGACTCTTCACACAAAACGTGACAATCGTCACATTTAGTTTTGAAACCTCTCCAAATACAAACCCTACGAGAAAAAGTGGGGGGACATGGCATAGTATGTCCCCCCCGTCTAAAAAAGTGGGCGGCATACGTCCCTGTGTCCCCCACCAAATTGCGCCCATGATTTCAACAGTAGTTAAAATATTTTCTATGCACTGAGCTGTAGAAGTAATGGCCCAAGATTGCTACAAAAAAATTGAAGTCAACGAACATTCCAGCTTAACACGCGCGCTATTACAAACAGTTAACTTTTTGCTCCATTGAATATCTGCAGCCTTGGCAACAGTGCAGGCTAGTCTTGTCTTTATCCCCTATCTTAACCATAAAAAAACAAGAGAGAGACCTGGGTTGAACGAAAGTACCTCATCTCACTGCCCTCGTGTAGCCTAATTTGAATCAGTGATGCCACTGGGGTCAATCGTTTCAACATCAAATTTTTCAGGCTTCAACATCAAATGTCGGTCATCAACATCAAACGACATAAGACTGTTATAAAAACTTTCTTTATAACGCAGTTCCTATATTGCACATCCAACACCGCTTCATGACACCATCTCTTCGGCAAATAATTGCGGCTTCAACGGCTGTTAGTATCCGATTTGCTGCATTGTTTTGTAAGCAGCATTCACAGAGCTGCAAACTCTTTCGACCGCAAATCCTTTTATATATGTATTTGGAAGTACATCAATGGATTTCGCAAGATCAATTAATTGATTTGCAAATGAAAATGCTGGATCATGCTCAGTAATGAATCAGTTCAACTTCAGATCTGCAGAAGCAAGTTATAAAGCATATATCAACCTCTTATCATCAAAAACTTTCATTTAAACTAAGTGTATTTCATCGAGTGATTCGAAGAGCGCATGGCTTTAACACCTGATTTGATGTCTTTGTGTCATAAACGGTCACTCCTTTGGGGAGCTTTGAACGATATACTGCATGAATTTACATCACCCCGCTCCCTGATGTTTGTCATGATCATCAGTTTTCAACAGCCAGCTTATTAGGCAATGTCTTCAAGCCACGACTTGTTAAGTTAAACTTAACGACTGGCAACTCGGCAAGTATACTACTTTCATCTTAGAAAATGCAGCTCAGCTACTTTTAAAGTAAAGGAACTAAAACCTGCTGGTGTTATAATCAATGCCTCAGAGGTCTGCATCCACAGCACAAGCATTTTGTCTAAAACACTTGATTCTTGAAATTTCTGTTTCATAAGGTTAAAAAATAAACAACAAAATACAAAACTGGATTTGATCCAAGTAAACAAATTAAGCTCGTCATCACTCAATCTGAAATGGAACATTTGATGTTGACAGTAAGAATGGCCTTAACATATTGCAAACAAAGTTAAGGCGGCCTACATTCTTGTCGACCTGCGCTAACAAAACAAAGGCCGAGGTAGCCTGCATTAGTTGAAGGTTAGAGAGTGCAGATGCAGAACACCTCCACTTCTTCCAAATCAGGTGTGAGGACAATGTAGTCTGAGGTGCGCTTACTGTGGTCATATTGGATTGTCAATAGAATTAGGTGCCAAATTGAAAGCTGAACTGGAAGGAAATGCAGCACAAATGGCATACATGGACAGGCTGTACCATAAGTGTACTGTATGTAAACAGCCCCAATGCCTGCGAAATAGCATTTTTCATGATCACTAGTTCAGTAGTTGACATTGATGGGAGTGTTAGTATGTCATTAAGGCCAATATGCTCACCAATACCAGTAAGCTACAATATTTTTGGTACAGTTGGCTTTCCATACTTATACATGATGCATGCTGCAAAGTTGAAGTGATCATCATTTCTAAATTCTTCAAACATTTTGTGATCTTGAGTTCGACATAGCCTACTCTATGCAAGCATTTTTATGTTATGCAGATTGCATTTTTAGGTGCATTTCTTCCCATTCTTTACAATTTCTAAGCTTATCGCATCACTTCTGAAGATTTTAGCTAGAATTTCGTTGATGTGTTGCATCAAATCTTGTTAACTGGCCAAGCCGCCAAAGTAAGCAACTGTGAGTTCTTCCAAACTGTTTGTCATCATAAAACAAACTCTTACCAATGAATCATTCTATTTTTTCTAGTACAGGAGCATGCATACACTACAGTATAGGGCAACCAAGGAATTTGAACATTCATTCGTATAAAAATGCAGAGAGCAGTGCAGCCACATGCAGAGAAAAAACAATTCACATAATCAATGTACCCAACAGTGACATTGGCGATGGTAAAAGCAAAACAGTTACAATTTGGTAAGCAGTGCTAGTGACTTTGATTCATGCCAATGCAGAGAAACCATTTTTAAGGTTGACTTTTAGTAGGCTACATTTTTGCATTCTGACAAAAGTTGCACAAATAAACATAGCAATTCTGCGAACGTAAATCATATGTAGCAATTAACAAATTGATTCTCTTCACAGTGGGTTTTTGACTGAGTTCGTTAAATTAACGCATTGCCCTCAAAATAGGCTTGAATTGAACTTCAGTTCTGTAGTACATTTCCGTTCAATCTCGCAAATGCGTACAACTATTATAATCACCATTGCTTCCCGCCAGGGACGCCGGAACGGGGGTGCATTACGGGGGCACCGCCCCCCTTCCTTTGAAAGGGGGGGGGGCAACGGGGGCACAGGTGCCCTTTCATAACAGACTTCATAAGTAACTTCATGATTTGTCAAGATTGACTTGAAACAAAATTATTGCAGCTCTTCGCGCACACATAAAATTGAGAATGATTTCCTCTAATTTCTGTTATTACTTTTGAAGTCAACATTGTTGCTGAACATACAAATGCGAAAAGAATGACCATTATGGGAGCGCATTTACACTGAACTCAAGCAAACAATTTTGAACCCGTGGTACGTCAAAACCATGGGCGTCCTCAGGGGGAGGGGCAAAACGGGCATTTGCCCCTCCCAGCTGGAAATTGGGACTAAGAACTAAAATTTTCTAGAAAACTTGACGTCAGCAGCTCAATTCCGATTGATTGATTTATTTACTGCAATGACAGTTTATTAGCCGGTATGACACTCACACTGCACAAGAGCCAGGTTCAGTGTTCTGGTGTCATGCAGTGCTAAGCTTGCAGTTCACTCATGTCCGCTCCTTTGCCTGCAGAGGCAGGTTGCCAAACTTGCGATCGGATTGTTTTACTGTAGACCTTTATTGTGTAACAATAACATGGCAACAATTCGTCTAATGTTAATTTCAAGTAGCGATATTAGGCGTTTTGCCGCGCCCGCATGTGACTGTTGAGCGCAGACATCTTGGCAGGTATTGCTTCGAGACTGACTGCTGATAGTGGTAAGCAGGGACGCCAGAAAGCGATGGCATTGTCCCCTGACCTTTCAAAAGAAAGACAACGGGGGCAAGGGCGTCTTTTTCATAACAGTGTCATCGGAATTTCATGGTTTATCACGATCGAATTCAAACAAATTTTCTATACTTTCATTTATTATTTTTGAGGTCATTGTTGAATAGTAGCAAGTATGATTGGTAACGATTTTTTTGTTTTTCATAAATTTCCATTGCCCTCAACATTTTGACTGCCCCCCCAGCCCAATCGACGTTCCGGCCTCCCAGCTTCCCTCACAATAAACTTTCCCATTTCGAACAGAAAGCACTAGCTAAAACAATCAGATTACAACCTCAATCAAAACGGTCCGTAAACTTGCAAGCCATCTTTGAAAAATGGTAAAAAATAAGAAAACTGTTGCTTACAATATGAAAATTGTTTTCAACACCAAATACATAGCGTAAACATCAAACATCAAAAAAATTTCTGAAAACATCGAATCCGATGTTATAACATCAAAAGTGGCATCTCTAATTTGAATTATAAAAAATGGATTCAGGCGTCTTATTCCACGCATTATACGTAACAATAACCGATTCTCTACGCCATAAAAAGAGAATACTCGTCTTCATTTTCTTCAATCCTTCGCGCTCATTCTACTATATAGAGATCATTTGATAGCGGCATAGTAAGAAATAGTGCGTTGAACCAAAACAAAAATACCAATATAATTATTTGCAAAAATGCTGGAAATTTTCCTTACTCCCAAAATTTTGGGGTCCCCCAAAATCGGGGCCTTAGGCTTAAGCCTTTTTAGCCTAATGGTAAATCCGCGCCTGAAACGTAGGCTACCCAGCTTCACGTTCATACTTCATGTCCATCGACAAGCCAACTGTTGTTCTGAAACTTTTTTGGAAATTC
>JGI24021J15306_10012152_pt1 | contig 10690 bp, 5 predicted proteins | sample Ectturendosymbi1_FD_15306 | JGI IMG/M metagenome (IMG submission 15306) | reverse complement strand
ATTCCGATTAATTAGTTTAATTCTTGCAGTGACAGTTTATTTGCCGGTATGACACTCACACTGCACAAAAGCCAGATTCACAGTGAATCTGGTTCCATGCAGTGTTGAGTTTGCAATTCATTCATATCCGCTCCTTTGCCTGCAGAGGAAGGTTGCGAAACTTGCGAGCGGTTGGTTCGATCGTTGGTCTTTATTGCGTAACAATAACACGGCAAAAAATCCTCAAAGCTAGACTTCAAGTTACAGTCAGTGTTGCCACTGCTGTTTTTTTTTCACTAGATGTGGGGTTTTACTGTTTCATCTGGGGTTCTGGTTTTTTATTGAAAATCTGGGGGTTTTTTACTCTGGTCAAATTTTAGAAATGTATGTTGTATTACTGTATTTTCCATTCAAGAATACAGAAGTTTCACAGGGCAATAATCATAGTGCAGAGTCAGTAGCCAGTTGATTTGAGTAGGGCTAGGCTTTTACCAAATTGTTTGAAATCTAATGTTTTACAGATTAAGCACTGACTTGGCATTGGTCAGCACTCTAATCTATCGCTGATATGTCAAGGGCTGGTTGTCCATGATTTTGAAATGCTTTCTTTAGTTTTGAAAATGCTGTGGTTAAGAATCTGTTCATTGTTGTACAGGCGCATTGTGATAGGTATGAATTCAAAATTTTCAATGTTAAATTAGTAGTTAAATATTGCAATGAATGCAGTGATTAGAGTGAAAAGAAAACTGTAAGACGTTGAATGTATCATGTACATGTTTCATCTCATGTGCGTTTAAGTGAAAGTAAAAGAAAACATTAAACGCTTTTTAGAAACGATCTAACTTTTATGTTACCTCATACATTTGATTTGCCGCTAGCCTACTTGTAAATTGTTAGTATGTTTAAAAATAGACTTGAACTTGTCAAACAATTGATGCAAATAATGCATATTACTTTAATTTTACGTGCAAGTACCGGTAGCGTACATTTCAAGTTTGGTTTTGAGTTATTTTTAACATTTTGTATGTCTAGGTTTTTTTATTATTTTCTGTTTTTTTTTCAAGGTAAATTCTGGGGTTTTTCTTTATAACAGAGTGGCAACACTGGTTACAGTAGTAAGAGTTTTGCCACATATGTTGAACGCAGACAATATATCTTGGCAGGTAATTCAGCGAGATAGTGACTGCTGATACCAGTAGGTCACACAGTTTTATACTGGGTGAAAAGAAACATGAGTGAATCTGCAGCAATGATTCCAAATGTTAGAAAAATCCATTTTTAGTGTGAGACTCAGCGTTTGTGCGGTTGATGCATGATGAGCGTTCCCTGATTGATCGCATTGGACAAGATCCCAGAAGTTTGCAGCTCTTGTGTGTGAGTCACGCTGACAAATCTTGCCAAGATAAATAAAGTTATAATTTGGGATTTCGTTAAAAGACCATTTTAATTTTTCTTTGAAAAGCAATACCCTGCTTGGAAAATCTGCAGATAACCAATTGTGCAAATCGGGGATGCAGGGACGCCGGAGAAGCGGTAGAGCAGCGAGAGGATGTAGTAAAAGAGTTGAGGGCAATTGCAACTTATAAAAAAACAAAAAAAATCGTTGTCATTGACAACGGGCGTCCGCAGGGAGGGGGCAAAATGGGCATATTCCCCCCTGGAAATTGGGACTACGAAACAAATTTCTAGAAAATCTGAAGTCAGAAGCTTAATTCCAATTAACTGGTTTAATTGTTGCATTGGCAGTTTATTTGCTGATATGACACTCACACTGCCCAAACGCCCGGTTCACTATTCTGGCCTCATGCAGTGATGAATTTGCAGTTCAATTATGTCCATTTTTTTTTCTACAGAGGCAGGTTGCGAAACTGGGAAGCGTGTTGTTTTACGGTTGGTCTTTACTGCGTGAAAATAACATAGCAACAAATCTTCAAAGGTTCACTTAAAATAGTGGTAAAAGGCGTTTTACGGCATGTGACTGTTGAACGCAGTCATCTTGTCTATAGCGGAATTGCACGTAATTTTATTCTGTGTGAAAAAAAGCATGGGTGAATCTGTAGCAATGCTTCCACAAGTTTAAAAAATTCATTGTTAGTGTGAGACTTTAAGTGCGAACAATGTTCCTGAACTGAGTGAATAGCTTAATCAAGCTACTTTTATGGCAGGGGCGGATCCAGCCAGTAAGGTTGGGGGGACGACTTCAGCAATATTTGGCAGCCAAGTCTCATAACGGCTTCGCTACTGTAAGAGAGATGACGTATACTTCACAACACTGCGTGACAAAACAATGGACGACAAAATGGCCTAATATCGCGAATGTTGCTTTGCTAATTGTACAAAATCATGGTGAATATAATTACTTTCTTGAGTTTTAGGGGAGTCGATCGTCCCAATCGCCCCACTGGATCCGCCCATGTTTTACGAAGGCTTCTTTTCACCAGTAGTTCCAGTGTAATTATAGAGGTTTAAGCCAGGCGGGTAAACTTAGCTGAAACGAGCCCACTTGCCACTGCAGGTGGCCCACTAGCCATGGGCGTCGGCAGGGGGGGGGGCAAAAAGCATTAGCTGGAAATTGAGACTAAGAATCAAAAATTTCTAGGAACCTGAAGTCGGCAGCTTAACTGACTTAATTCCTGCAATGACAGTTTTATTTGCCGATATGACAATCACACTGCACCTGAGCTGCGGTTCACTGTTTTGGTGTCATGCAGTGATGAGCTTGCAGTTAACTAAATCCGCTCCATTGCCTGCAGAGGCAGATTGCAAAACTTAGGTGCGAATTGTTCTAATATTGGTGTTTATTGCGTAACAATCACATGGCAACAAAGGCTCACTTGAAAAAAGTTACGGCAGTAGGCATTTTGCCGCGTGTAACTGTTGAACGCAGACATCACTGGTGCCACGTCTGGTGATTTTTCACTAGATCTAGTGATTTTTAGACTGACCTAGCGATTTTTCACTGTAATCTAGTGATTTTTTGCCAAGTATGTGTTTCAAGACGATCGGTTGTTTTCTCCAGCTTTTCAGCCCTTTTCAATATAAAAACAATTGATTACGTGAATCGTTGTTTGAAGATTTGCGCCAACAGAACGAAGTGTTTCTAATTTCGATTTCTTATTCATCTCACTTCCGTGCTGTTTGTTGCTGCAGTGTTGGCCACGACGTTATTTTCATTTATTTGGAGAAACACTGCAGTAGAAATAATCAGTAACTAAATGTCAGGTTGATTGGTCTAAAATACTCCGTGAGTGGTGTCGTTTCTAGCTCTTGAAAAAATTCTGAAGATTCTTGGTATGAGACTTTCCAGGTTTNAGTATGATCTATTTTAATAAACTTGCAAATGATGTAAAGGTTTTTAGGCTATGAAGTAAATAATTAAATCATTTCAAAGAACTGTGATCTTAGACGCAAGAATTTTAAATCTAGCGATTTTCTTTAAGATGTAGTGAATTTTTTTTGTGAATCTAGTGATTTTTGCAGAGAAGCCTGTGGCAGCGCAGCAGGTAATAAAGCGAGATAATAACTGCTGTTGCTATAAGCCACGTAGTTTTGTACGGTGTGAAAAGACGCCTGAATGAAAAAGAAGCATTGCTGCCAACGAAGCGCACTTTTGGGACTGTTGCCGTAACACGGGCTTTTTCTTTATGGTGTCGAAAGGGTAAAGCGTTTTGTGAACGTCCATGTGGATTGCATCGTCAACGACCTGAAAAACAGGGTACGCAAAATGTCGACTTTGCCCCCCCCGTAAAAAAATTTCTGCGGACGCCCACGCCCATGCGTGGTGGTCATCTCAAAATAATGAAATTTAAAGATCTTAAAACTGATTAACGCATAGAAATCTTTTATGTTCTGACGTTCACTGGCCTTCTTAGTTCTTTACTGCCGGACGTTGCGATTTTATTTCATCATTTTTCTCTCAATGTGATGCCACTATCATTGTAGAAGTAGCAGCGATATAGCTAAACGTACAAATTGATAACAATTAACAGCTCTAGGTTCGCTGCAAACTTTCGAGGGGTTCTACTTACACGACTGCGGTGATCCCCACTTGCTCACAACTCCATTTTAGTAAGTAATCTCCACAAAAGCGACGAAGTTGAATCAATCACTAATTAGCTTCGTTGAGAAATCGATTTCACGTAACACCACGCATCCTCATTCCTAATATCCGCAAGCAGTGCTTACGGGTGAAGAATTGAAAGGCTAAAGCAAGAACAGAGAAAGCAAGCAAACTCAAGACTAAAGTGATTCAATCAAAACATAACCTGCGTCAAATAAAAAGCTGAAAAATACGTCGTTCGTAAACGATTGCTTTCACTGAAACTATCTGACGCCAGGCACCGAGCGACGAAAGAAACCTGCGTTGACGGAAACACCCTGCGATGACTCAAAACAGAGCGTTGGCAGAATGTGAACGGGACTGCGATAGCGGTCATGAGGTTGGCAGTGTTACTCTAGGGAGGGCTTTTAAAATTAAAAGCTAACGATCAACAGCGGTAGCTACATGGGTGGTGGAAAAGGTCAAAACAAGTGGGCAAAGCGGAATGGGAAAATCAATGAACAACGCAAAGGTGTATGATGAACCAAGTTACACTCGCTCTTAAGCAGTCAGGCTGTCGTGATCATCAGATTTTCACGTCAGCAGCACTAAGACACGGCCGCATCGCTTCTACAACGATTTTCACCATGAGACACATGCCTCAACGTCATTGTTCACCGCATACTGTCTGAAGGCACTCTTTGAACTCGAGCTCGCAGCACCCTTAGAACTTCAGCAACGACCTTTCCCATGAAGATGGTTTTCGACAGCGACTTCAGTAAGAGTAACAGCTAGGTGCGAAATGGTTTGTGGTAAACATCGTTGTCATGGGCGGCGGACTCGGAAGGGGGAAAGAGAGCCTTGGCCCCAAATGATTTTACACGAGGGAGAAAATCATGCTTTGAACATTAATTTGTCTTTTTGTTTGTTACAAAATTTATCCTCACAGGTTAATAAATGTCCACAGAGTGAAAACTTATTTGTTCTACAAAAACAACAGGTTTCATAGACAGGTGGTTCATTTGTGATGCCATGCAACAGTGAACAGAGCCCCGATAAGAACATTTGGTCGCTGTCATCCCTGCTATCTGGTTCGTTCAAAGGACCTCGTCTCGATGAACATTCCGTGGAAAATGTGCTTACTGTTTCTGTTTGGCCAACATACTGTTGATTGCATATCATACAAGTATCCACATAAATACCATAGTTTGCACATGTCAGTTTCGGTTCAGCGGGAAGGTTTTATTTTTTATCACTATTTGCGACACAGTTGGAATAACCGATTTGGTATGTTTTCCATGGCAACCACAAAGTGCACAGTGCTTCTCGGTTTATTATTGTTGTCTTACTTACAGCAAGTTTCTTGTAGTTTGTTAGTTTTTGTCCAATTGTTGTAAGTCTTGTGTGGCAGGTCTTTTCTTGTAGGTCTTTTGTACAAAGGCAAATATTACCTACAAAAGATTATTACCAGCAAAAGGTTACGTTTATGTGCTTTTCAAACGTTCGTTTAAAATAGTCATCATGTAAAAGTTATACAATGACACACCGGATAATGTTGACTCTCACCTGTCAGTAGATTTTGAAACAACGCACAAAGACTATATGCGGCTTTCAAATCAAAACTATCTGCTTCACCGAATTTGACGCAACGTTACATGAAACTACATGATTATTCCGATAATGATGTTGCAACATTTCTAGGGCCATGAAGACTGGCACCAAACCTTAAGAAATACATTAAACTATCTTAAGTTACGCAGGGTGCTACAGTATCGTCCACTACTAAAAGAAAGTATCAAGTCATTGTTACTAATCACCTACACCAGTGGTGCTTAAACTGGGTTCGATGGAACCCCTAGGGTTCGACGGAGCTGTTTCAGGGGTTCGACGAAGGTCATCTGATTTCAATAACCCATTTTTACTTTCTGTTGTATTGGGCTAAAATAAGGTTCGACAAAAACTTGGAAAACTACGCAAGGGTTCGGCGTGTTTGTAAAATTTAAGAACCACTGACGTGCACCAAGTATTTACTTCTCTAACTAGTCTTTTACCAAGATAATGCTCACCAAACCGAAGACCATCGCTCGACACAAACATTCTTTCTAACTCCGACCAACTTCTCAACACGGTGCTTCACCCCATGAGAAAACCGTTACCGCGATGTTTGCAACAAACCATTTCGCACCTAGCTGCTAGTCTGTCTGAAGTCACCGGTGAAAACGATCTTGGTGACTAGCGGCGTTACTGAAGATGTTATGGGTGCCGCGAACTCGAGTTCAAAGAGTGGTTTCAGACAGGATGCGGTGAGAAACGACGTTGGAGGCATGTGTCTCATGGTGAAAATCGTTGTAGAAGCGATGCAGCCGTGTCTTAGTGCTGTTGCCGTGAAAATCTGATGATCACGACAGCCTGACTGCTTAAAAGCGGGGGTAACAAGGTTCTGTAAGAATAGTTTGTGGTCAATCCGAAATTTAAACAAAAGACACCAAATGGCAGATTTCAGTATCTCGGAAACTAGACGTAATGAGAAAACTCGACTTCAAAATTGAAATCAGCGCCCCAAATTTTGCCCCAAACCATCCAAAAACCCTTAGATGTATTGGGTAGATTTCTTTGTTACGTAGTGAATCAATCAAGCGAAGACACTTCCCGGTATCCAAATAATACACCTCTACCACTTGAGAACATATTTGTCTTAATCATTTGCCATCTTGTGGCCTTAGGTCAATAAAACCGTAACACACACGACCAGACATCAAATTTTCTTTTCCTTGGGAGGTTTTTATACCACACTCNGTTCTTACCAAAAGTGTGAAATTGCTGTCTTTTTCGTCACCTGTCCCTGGCAGAGCTTCACATGCTTCTGGCTGGTATAAGAAACGCGCTGACCTAAAATATGTCACTGTCTCGGCACTTGCACAATTAGCTCTTGCAGCAGGTTTCACCCAGCACAAAGTGTGTTATTTTTCGACGTTCGTGACACATATGAGAGTAATAGTGACATTGAATTTGGCTGCTTAAATCCCTGCAAACGCACAAATGTTTGTGACGCTAATCTCAGCGTTTTCTGAAGCCTGTAGTCTACTTTCTTGCTCTCATACTCCGGGATTTCGCATTATCTGCTCCGCAACAAACGCAGGGTAAGTCCAGTTCAAGGATCAAAGATGCGGTAAATGTTAAAAAACAACTTATTACGCTCTCCGAAATATGCTTTGGGCTGACAAACGCAATTAGCGAGTTGGTGCTAGCACAAACAATAACCTGCAAGNAATTGCTTTGCCAGCAATCAAGCACCTCGGTAAAGCCTTTTGGTGCAAAGGCTCAACACACCTTTCACACGTGCTTGTTTCTACCGATTCTCGAAAAGCGCCCGCGTGGTTGGATCTCACCGTTTTGCTGAATAGACACATTTGACAACCGGTCCTCCATAAATAATACAGCAGTGTAGTCATTCACGCAGCAGATGGCCGGTGAATCTACAAAGCAGCAGAAAGGCAACAACAATAACTGACCTAAAGCGTCAAAAAACTGGCTGTTAAACTACCAGTTCAAGCGTGTTTCATGCGCGACTGCCAAGAACGTCAACCGCGAGTGAAAGCAAACAGAAAACTGCTTGAGCCTTGTCGATAGGTTGCACGCTTCATTACACATTCGGTTTGCCGCACCAAGGGCAGAAGGGACAGCTGTGCTGGATGGCTATTCACCGTCTTTTCCTGGTTCGTTTAGGAACGGAAATGCTGCAGGTGACGACTCTGCGCTGTTGCAAAGGACTAGAAACTCAGACGCCTACAAGAACTTGTAGAAAATCGAAAACTGATTTGAAATAATTTGTTTCCACAAGGCGTCGCTTCAAATCTTGTCTTTATATTTACGTAAGGACAGATCGTACGAACTTCAACTGGACTTCGTTCACTGCTACTCCTGTTGCTATTGAAAACGTGAGACCATTTCGAGTCCCAGTGGTAGATTTTTGCAATTATGGCTCCGCAAAACCTAACGTCTACAAAGTACGAGCAGTTCGCGAATTTAGTACTTTTTGTCATTTGACGCAATAAAGAGTATGTATTCTTTCTGATAACGATATATCAAATAAAATGGACAAAGCCAGGCTTTTTGCAGAGCGAGGAGGCACAAAAGCCACATTTACACATTAGTTTTATTTTCTAAGATCGTAGATCGATTCACGCTAAACATTTTTTGCCGGACAGAATGTAATCTTTCAAGGGAGAGAGCGAGTTTGTGAAACTGTCTTGAAACGATAAGATTTATTGGGTTGATTTACTTTGAGAACATCTCCAAACTTTCATCAAAATTAATCTTGACTTTTAAGAATCAATCACTGTTTTGAAACAGACCTTCCTTAGCTACGCTCTCAGGAGTTGATCATGTACATTCATGCATCATGTGACTGAATCACATTATAGTGGCAAAGGTTGGTTTTCACAGCACAAGAAGATTAAAGTTCAAATTAAATTGAGAATCTCTACATTTGAAGAAGTGTTTCTGAAACAAACTGTTAATAAAACACTAATTGGTTGGTAAGTTTACTTGCTTGAAACGTTTCCGTAAACGAGGGTGAAACACGTGGAAACCACCACTGATTGAAATTGATTTACCATTCATTACATCTCTGAGTTTGAATTTAAGAATTTTCAAACCCAATATTGCTTTTTTGTTTGATAATGTTTTCAATATCATGGATATATCCACTGCGCACGGAGGTCTGTTTTGAAGCGAACAACTGTTTTTTTCTCGTGGCGACATATGGGCGACCATTACAACACGTAGAAATGTTGACCACACGATTAACAAGCCAGGTCAGTTTTCCTATAGAAAAGTTTTTTAAATTGGTTATATTTTATCTTCATGGTTGTCTAAATAAATGAATTTCCCGATGTAGGAAAGAATGTGGTTACTTGATCCATAGAGCAAGATGATCAATGACAGTTTGCGCGCTTTGCTTTTAAAAAATATGTACTGTTGTACATATCCCATATCTCACATTTGCCCTGACTTACTACGTTGTAAATAATTAACTTACCAAAAAGAAAGGTCAGCAATGGATGTGCAAATATGATGTTTTAGTTCGGAGTGAAAATGGAAGACCATCCTAGAAAGTTTTCTCATTGAGAAATTAGTTGAAACCTCATTTTCACGCAGAATCTCAAAGTGACATGAATGCAACAAGCAGCTTGTTCCACGTTATTGTGTGTCTCTTCTATCTATGTTGAAATTACAAAAACATCTCAACGTCACTTCGCCTGATTGGGGTAAAATAAGTCTGAGTCATTGGGGCAAGTTAAAAAAAGGTACAATGCATTGTACATCATGTTTTCATCTCATTTTGAAATTAAAATTTTAGTTCCCAAAAGTTAAATATTGGAGATAGTTTAACTGATAAGCTTTTTCAGACTCATGCACGCAAAAGTACAAATCCAGATGACATTGGTCAGGTTAGTTCTTTTCAACTTTTAGAAAAACGGTTCGCACTCTTTGTTCTACTGAATCATTCGCAAAACCAGCCAGAGCTACTGAAAGTTTGCAAGTGTCTTCAAACCCATGAAGTTATGTTTGCAGATTTCTTTTAATCAAATACTTAAACGATGCGATGAACTCGTTTTCAGGGGCAGATCCAGCCACTAAAGTTAATTGGGAGGAGGCGATTTCAGTCATATTTGGCAGCCAAAGTCTCTTTACGGGTTCACTACTGTAAGAGTGACGAAGTATTCTTCACAATAGTGCTATGACAAAACAGTGGACGGCAAAATGGCCGTAAATCGCGAATGTTGTTTTCCGAATTGTACACTGCTAAAAAAATTGGTAAAAACACCACTATTTCACGGTAAANGCCAGGAGCCGGAGCCCNAGTAATTTTGGATGGCTAGAGCGGAAGCAAAAAAAATTAGATGGTGCAAACTTTCCGGAGNGGGAGAAAATTTTATGAACTTTCATTCGATGNCGTCATAGTGCTTATTCAACCCTGGTACCACTTTTCCGCAAANGGTCAAAGGTAAAGTTCTCTTCGCAACATTTCCCAAAATGAGAACTTTTTAGTTTTAATCGAGATGCAGACCGGACGATTACGACAGAGTAAAAATTAGTAGCCTACAGACTCCTGGTTCTGTACTTTACTAGTGCAATCATGACTTTAGTGTGGCAGATGTTTAGGCTACTAGTAAACCTGCCTAACGTTTCGTCTTGTTTTAGTAAATTCATGAAATCCTTTGTCTAGATCAGCGTGGTCCAATTACTTTCAACCTACGAGCCATTTTACAAAAACGTGACAACTCGTGGACCACTTCCAACAAATGATGTATAAAACAACAGATTCACAACGTTTGAAACTAAAAAAGGGAAGATACGTAAGTGCTTCATAGAAATTATTACACAATAGCAAATAGAAGTTTATTATAAATCTCTACAAGAGGGATGAGTAATATTAGGAGGGGTTTACGATCTGGATTGTACGGGTTTTGGGTGTGTTCGGGTTCGGGTAACTAGGGGTTTTCCTCACGCAACCGGCCAAGATCACTTCACTTGAACATCATTCGAGATGACCATGTGGACGTTAGTATCAAAGCAAAACGCATCGACAACCTGCTAATTTTATCAGTTCTTTTGCATAGCATTCTTCTTTGAACGTTTATCGTGTTTTAACAAAAACAAACAGGA
>JGI24021J15306_10012151_pt1 | contig 10691 bp, 6 predicted proteins | sample Ectturendosymbi1_FD_15306 | JGI IMG/M metagenome (IMG submission 15306) | reverse complement strand
TAAACTATTTCAGTTTATTTTGCAAATGATATTTAGTTCTATTTTTCGCACTCCGATTTTATATATCATTCGCACTCCGATTTTATGCTGCACCACCACAGATTTAGGGATTTTAGGGATTTTTTGGTACTGTTCTGGAGATTTTTGGAGTTGCATTTGTGAGAGCCCTGATTACCAATTGGAGTTACTATTATGACGCCGCGAAGCTGCTTCAAGCAGATAAGTTGCATCATACTAACAAGTCAAGTAACTAAATGGCTTGTTGAGACCTGAATGATTTGCTTGAGAAGCCTTTTGTGCTTAGTGAGCGCATTGGACGGTTGGGTTTCAAAGACTACATGATTGGCAGAATATATTTTTATCCCATAACACATCATTTTTCCAGGTGGTTCAGTTACGCCACGAAGTCGCTGGCATAATGCAATTTCTGGTCAGTTGATATTGAGTGCAAGACCAAAAATTGATACTTAGCCTGATGAGTTTAAACACCTCAAAAATAGCACTTTTTTAAGCAGAATTTCATTATTTTAGGAAGATTTCAGCTGAAAATTTGTGACACGGTTTTTAGCAGGATCTAGCAGTTTTTCGTGACATGATTTAGGCCAGCAGGTTTAGGTGACAACCATTTGGCAACACTGAATATCACCTTTTCCAGTACAATTTTTTTTACTACCATTTAGTTATCATTGCTCAAACGCAAAATATTGGTTTCAGCGACTCCGGTTACGTTGTCAAACCTTTGCAATCAAGCTCCGCTATTTACGGAACTCCGCCTTTTACAGGGCACCGTTTAGAAAAGGAACTTGCAGTTGCTTGCACTTAACCATTTGGTCAGTCAACAACTTGAACAAGATTTGATGCAACGCATCAACAAAATTTGAGCTAAAATCTTCAGAAGTGATGAAATGATTGAATTGATCTTAGAAATTTTAGTAAAGAAAGGAAAGAAATGCATCTAAAAATGCAATCTCGAATCTGCATAAAAATGCTTGCATAGAATAGGTGGTATATTTTTCCCGTGTTGGTTTTCATAGCAGTGTTAAACACTTCCGGTACCTCTTTGTACTTGAAAGCCAGCATGCATGAGGCACTATACACACAGCACCAAAAATTAGTTTTATAAATAAACAAATTGATCCTGTTATTTATTTGAGTTTTTTGCATTCTAGGAGTAGGTGTTTGTTGGTGTTTGGTTACCATTTTTGTAGATATCCTTTTGAAATTTATTTACAGTACATGTTTACAACATAGTTCTAAAGTTACAGCAACCTAGTATTGAGCATTGGTGCACACTTTTTTACAGTACAATACAGTTGTTAGTCTTTTTTATTAAGCTTTGATGGATAGGAATATTGGATTCTAAAGAAAGAACCAAGCCAAGGGTTTTGGCCTATCATACTGCAATTATGAGTGATTTGGCAAGTTCATGTTACTTACTAATACAGTGCTAGATCTATGATGATGGTATACATTCTTGCTTAAATTTTAAGTTGAAAGGCTTTTGTTGTGCATAGAATATTTTACACCTTCACCTTGATGTTGATTTTCTGATTACCTTCTTTTTAATGCTATGTGTAGGCTATGACAAACAAAGACAGTGACTTATGCCAGTTAAAACTTGTTCCCCATCTGTAGATATAATCACAGTAGTACCAACAACAAATTAACATGCAGTAAACAAAACTAACACAAGCAGCAAGTAAGATAATACATGACCAAGTAGCATGAAAAAGTGAGAAGAATCCAAGTGAGAAAAGTATGTGACAATGATGGTTAAATGTCAAATAGCCATGCAGCAGCCTTGACAGCAAGGTGATACAGTAATGTGTGCAGTGGGAGCACTTAACACAAAGCAGTAAACAGTAGTGGTCTATATGGACCATAGCGAAGCAGAGTTATCCACAATAACAGCTGGGAACATCGTGACATTTTATTGCTATTTTAGTGAGAATGTTATAAAACTACATTAATTCACCATGTTTTCAAGTTAAAGTAAATATTTGTGAGACATTTTAAACCTGATAACATTGTTGTCACAGACAATTTCTGGTGAAATATGGTGGTAAATTTTCAGTGCAAACATGGTTTTTGACTGAAAATCATGCTTATTGCAAACTGACCTCTACTGTAATAGAAGTGGAATATGCTAACAAGATTTCAACATGACATAAAATTTTCATGACATAAGTGTTTCTGTATTTTATAAACTCCCACAAAAGTTATAGAAAGCAGGTTAATTGCAAATTATCCTGCTTGAGAAAACTACTTAAAATTTTGATTTGAGTGAAAAAAAAAATTTTTGACTTGATTTTTATCATTCCCTTTGGTATGACATGAATTAATGATATATAAGTTTGTATACCTTAGACATCAAAATGTTAATCACAGTTTTTTACTGGGCATAAGAGGTAGGTGTAACTTTTCACCAATAAAACACTTAGGCATTTTGTTTCAAAGCAGCTTCTAATATCTTCTTACTTACCAGATTGTGATATGAGATGCTATCTTAAAGTATAAACCTGGTCTTTTTCTTGAAAGTGGTGGTATCCATTTTGTTGCAGTTATTATCTTCCCATTATGCCCTTTGCTAATCTTTTCTTAAGGTTAGAAGAAAAAAGGATGTTTAAGCTTCAAATAAGCAACCCTTTAAAGCCTGCAACTGCCACAATCGTGGCTTTTAAAGTTATGATTGGCCATAACTTGCAAACAGATTGTGCTAGAGAATCAGTGAAGACATTCTTGGACTTAGAAGACAGCAATTGATTTGATGAGTTCTTAAAAATAGTATCTTTACATTGAAAAATTTTCAGAAAAATATAAATTTTTGGTTCTCCGAAAGTGATTTTTTGGCAATTTTCAAAAACATTCAATAACTTCCTTTTACATTTCCTTGGCAGCTTTTTTGAAACGTTTTTTTAAGTTGGACTATGTCTAAAGACCCCAACTGTTGAAAAATTTCAACGAAAGTGAGCCATCACTAGTTTGGGGGGATATTTAGGTGAAAAACGTGAATGGGGCCACATGATTTTTGGGTGACATCGTCAGGGCTTGAAAAAAACTACAAGGGGTAGTTGGTTTTTTTCTTGTAAAGGAAACTAGGCAAACATCTGAATCTTTAAAGCCCATTATTGACTATCTAGCATAAGTAATTCGAAAGTTATGGCTTGAAAACAACGAACTAAGTAAATATCTTTTTTTCTTAATATTTGCGCTTGAAATTTGGTAGGATGTTGTAAGACACCAAGGTAAACCTGCTCTGGAGTTTTCAGTTGTTTCATTGGACAATTTAAGGGTATATAATTCCCCTTTTTAAGCCAGAGAGGTTAAAATCAACCCAAAAATTTTGTCTTTTATGCTGTTTTACCCTCTTACCACAAGTGCTCATTTTTTTCAGTTACATTCACAAAGTTACGGTCAAAACTGACATTTTATGTAGAAACTTGATTTCCAATGTGTTTAGTTTCTGCACCACACCTTTTTGAATAAAAACATGAAAAACAGTTTTTTTGGGAACATGAAAAACAGGTTTTCTCCCAAAAACATGTCACAAGTATGCGCAACATACCTCAAAAGTTGCATTGCTATCTTCCAAATCTGACAATGTGTTCACTGACTCTTTAGTGCAATCTGGTCGCATGTTATGCCAGATAATATCTTCAAAAGCCACGACTGTGGAAGTTATGAGCATTAAAGGGTTATCATTATAGAATTTGTACTGGTCTAGGATTAAAAAAATTGTGTCTTTTGACTTGTGTTGCATATGTTATTTAAAAACAACACAAGTGTTTCTAGTTAACATGTTGTTTTGCAACAGACCTCACTTGTCTGCATCACTGTCTTTGATTGGCAATGCAGTAACAAATCAGTTTATAGCAAGGCTAACCTGAAATTGATAAACAGTGCAATCTGGACACTGAAATATAGCAGTATGGCATATTGGCAGTATATGCCCATATTTCTAAACCAGGTGTTCCCAAACTGGGATACATGTACCCCTAGGGGTACATTTAGCGTTAGCAATTGAAGGGAAAAATATGTTTATATATTATTCATTTCCAATTATTTATGCATATATCAGTGAATACAATGGGCGTCAAAATAATTTTTTACAGGGGGGACATCGTCAGCCTGTTCCTTACCCTTTTTAGGTTGCTATAGATGCAATGCAAATGGATGTTCACAAAGCACTTCACCCTTTCTACACCACAAAAAAATGCCCCATGTTATGGCAACAGTCGCAAAAATGGGCTTTGTTGTCAGCCATAGCCAGGTATATTATGATAATTTTCTCCGTAGGTTATCTACAGATTTTCAAAACAGGGTACTTTTTTCACAAAAGTATTGCCATTACGACTAACGAGACCACAAATTACGATTTTATTTTACTTAGCAAGACTTGTTAGCGTCATTTAGAAACGAGAGCTGCAAACGTCTTGAGATCTCGTCCGAAGCGATCAGTCTTTGAATAAAACCTTGCTTGTCTGTGATTTTTTTTTATTTTTTCATGTGGAATGCTCATAGTCATCATACATAAACCGGACAAGTAGACTGGTATGTTAACACGACTATCAGACAATTCACTGAAGTTAGAATATCATGCAGGCTTAAAAAAATTAGCAGATGAATTATGAAATGTCACCACAACAAATGTAGCTTTGCACTCAGTTCTCACTCATAAGACAGAAAAACTTTAACAATTAAGATGTATTCCCACTAACCTGCACAGACGTATTCTAATAAGTCACGCAGTTTTATACTATGTGAAAAAAAGCCTGCGTAAGCATAGTTTGATTAAGCTAATCCCTCAAGGCAAATTGTCCACACCTGTAATTTTTTCGCTGAGACATTTTGGTCATTTGTTCCATGGTATTAAAACTCGCTGTAACAGTATTCACTAGCCTATCTGCTCAGGATTTATAACCAAATGGACATAATTTTTTTTAAATTTCGTCTATGACTTAAAAAATAAACCCAGGTTTGCACTCAAAGTCTCCCACTAACAATGGATTTTTCAAACTTGTGGAACCATTGCTACAGATTCACCCATGCCTTTTTGCACACAGTTAAAACTACATGCATTTTGGTTATCAGCGGTCACTGTCTCGCTGCATTACCTGCCACAGATGTCCGAATTCAACAGTCACATACAGGCTAAACACCTACAATTACTTAAACTGAATCTTTAAAGATTTGTTGCCATGTTATTGTTACACAATAGAGACCAACGATAGAACAATCTGTCGCAAGTTTCGCAACCTGCCTCTGGCTTTTGTGCAGTGTGAGTGTCATACCGGCAAAAAACTGTCAATGCAAGAATTATATAAATACATCAGAATTAAGATGCTGACTTCCTGTTTTGTAGAAAGTTTTTATTCTTGGTCCACATTTCAAGGGGGTAAATGCTCGTTTTGCCCCCCTGTGGACGCCCATGGTGAATATTATTGTTGAAAATTGATTATATGCTTGGTAAATATGTTTTTGTTATTTTCCTCAGCCTTTTTGTCATAAGAAATTTTAGGGGTACATGCTCATCTATCAAAATGCTGAAGGGGTACATGGCCAGAGTAAGTTTGGGAACCCCTGGTATAGGCTATGTGAAAACCTATTAGAATGCTAAATAAATGTGTCATAGACATCACCTACAGGTCTAAAACAACATGATTTTTTTGATTTTTATTGCTTGATTTGAATCATGATTTTTAGTGCTTGATTTAGATCATCAAGATTTAAATCACTGATTTAAATCAAATGATTTAAATCAAATGATTTAAATCAATCAACCCTGCTGATACATGCAGTTTATGTCACACACACAGTACACACATTAAAGATAACATGCAATGCACAGCCCTGCAACGACTTGGCATTTAATTTACAATTGATGACTTGTATTGCTGAACACTAGAGGATTTCAGAATTTAAAATATTGATATCAGCTCATTTGCCACCCACAACTTTGAAGCCTTTAAGCATCTTTTCTTTTAAGTAAATTATTGTTTTTTTTTGTATGAGACAAACCAAGCAGTTATTGCTCTTGGATTGGATGTTGCAGAATATTTCTTTTGACCAAACATGCCTGCTCTTCATGTATATTCTTCCTTTAGGTTAATTTTCAGTTGAACGGCTGACTTCAGAATTTGTTTTTCCCTGTCTTCTTCACAATTTGAACCTTCTGAATTCTAAAAATCCATATTCAGTAAACCTCGGTTAATCCAGATCTTTGCCAAAACCAGATAAAACTGGTGGTATGAATAATTTCTAACGTTTTTCTTTGTACAAATCTTCGGTTTAAATAATCCAGATCTTCGCCAATACTGGATAAAATCTGCACTTCAAGCATTTCGTAATCCAGATTTTTAGCCGCTTACATGCTGTTGTGTTCTTTAAGTGCATTCACCGGTCTCTAGGAAAGATTCGGCACCTTTCAGGCGCAACACAAGCATGCTCACAATCAGCAACGATCATCAAGAATTACCATAACATCGGCAGCTTCGTGCAATATTCAATTATAGGGACAATTCTTGCGTCACACAAGGGTAGCCTAGCATATCACGTTGAACATTATGCTCAAGGCACGCCGCTGCACCATGATTTCAATCCATTGATCAGTGTTGAGTGTGCGTATGAAGAGTATTATCCTTGTGTGTATTGTACTTGTTAACATGTCTTAGTGACTGCTTATGGACCAGTCGCAGAAATCTGTGTCAGTCCAAAATCTCAGATTTCTCACAGTCAAGTAACCTAAAATTATGAACTTGAGGTTGTTCATAACTGTCTGGATATGGCAGTTACCAGTTTTTTGTACCCTTGTAAATACATCACTGAATTCACTTTACTTCTGCAAAAGTCTGCTGTTGGGTCGTAAATGTGTTCAATTTAAATAATTTTCACTGATATCTCAGTACTTAGGTGACGTCAGACTAGAAACAACCATCTTCACCTAAACCGGATAAAATTGTTGGTCAAATCGAATCTGGATTAGCTGAGGTTTACTGTATTCTTTTCTATACTGACCCAGTTCATCTATTTTCAAACATTTCTATATGAAGCAAAACTTAATTTCTCATTTTGTTATACCTGCTTCCATACTGTGCAACTTCAGCTCTACTCTATGCAGCTTAAGTATGTTGTAAATATTGTTTTAACTTCCAATAAAGCATTGTGTACCAGTTCCAAGTATATTGTGCTTGCAGCTTTCCAACTCATTTTAGTTTCGGTCACACGAGCACAGTTGCAGTTCATAAAGTGGAATAGCTTCTTAGTAAAGAACTTAGCTTGATAACCTTATTTGAATCCATTGATTTTTTGACACGATTTCTTATTGAAATAGATAAAACACTTTCAACATCCTGAGCTCAGCTAATCTTAGAGCAAATAATGTCCCTATCCTTTCCACCTCATTGGCACCCCCAGGCATCTTAAATTGTTTTTCATCTACCAGCGTTCCTAGGGTTGCCAGATGCATTTTGTAAAAATACCAGCCGGTTTGACAACAGCAGGAGTGGATCCAGCCAGTAAGTTTAGGGCAATTTCAGTAATATTTGGCAGTCAAGTCTCATTACAGGTTCACTACTGTAAGACAGATCAAGTATGCTTCACAACACTGCTGCTACAAAACAATGGACGACCAAATAGCCTTATGCTGCGAATGCTGTTTTCCGAAGTGTAAAAAATCATTGTGAAAAAAGTGACTTTTTAGGTTTTAGGGGGGGGCGATCGCCCCAATCGCCTTCAACAGTGCAAGATCTAAGATGTGTTGTAATTCGTAAGAGGCACAGTGAAAATAGAGAGATAATCAGTATTGTTAAGCCACACTTAATAAATTTGCCTGTATTTTGGATGGCTCATTAATATTTCGGTGTGTGTGACGAGATAATCACACCAAAGGATTGTGTCAAAGTATAGAAACTTCGCTGAAGAAATGTCCTGACAAGATTCACTACTAGCGTCATTATAATTTAAAGAAATTCTGCGTTACTTCTTTCTGAAGTTAAGGCAAATTATTTGTTTTTGAAATACCGGCTTCAAGCACTGATTTTCAAAATACTGGCCTTTTACCGGCCTCTACTAAATTAGCAATAAAATACTGGCCAGGCCGGTGAAATACCAGCCATCTGGCAACCCTAAGCGTTCATACTTGCATTGCAGCAATTTAGTGTTACCATGTACCTGTTTTTTTGGTCATAGACCAGAATGTTTCTGAAATGACCAGAAAAAATTAAGTCACTGTGGTCAGAATGTTTGAAAATACAAGATAATGAACACTGCTATGGAAAGTTTTAACACCTGTGAGACAAATGACCAAAATGTCTCAGCAAAAAATGACCAAAATGTCTCAGAAAAAAACAGCCACGTGCACATTATTTTTGGTGGGTGTTTTGACTTGGTGTTTATGCTGAGTGCAGCATTTTGTACTTGTTTCGGTATAGATGTTATTTTTACGGACAAAAGTTGGATGTACTACATAAGTTTTGTTGTTTTTATCAATTTTACATTGCAGAAAGAATTAACCAATACTCTTACTGATGATGAAGGTCAACGACCTGAAAATGAAGGAGATCCAAATCTACATTTTGATCCTAGCAAAGAGCTTGATGCAGAAGCAGAGGTGTTTATGAGCAGTCAATATATGTTATGCTGCGGCCACTGCCTAATCTGATAGTATGATTATTATTTCAACTTGTCTATTTTTAAATATTTTGCTATGTATGTATGTTGTACTCCACTTGTTTCTAACGCAATGTGACTAGGTCAGGGTGTTTTTAAGGTGTCTTAGGGAACCGATTCGTGCCCCTAGAATTGAATATCAGGTCCCTAGAATCAGAGAAATTGGGTCCTTATAGGTCCATACCAGGTACCTAACATTTTCCATAAAAAAAAACTGGACTCGGTGTTTTTCTTACAAGCAGTGGCAGATAACAGAATTTCCAGAATTGTTTACGTACTAACGTACTTTTGAAAAGATTGCAACACAGATTTCCATTGTCGATGTTAAACATGCTGTAAACATATTTTGTACATGATATGTCCACTGTTGTCAAAGCAATCTTGCATTACTTACAGTTTGAAAAGGTAATGAGTGATGACCAATTTTTTGACATCATCCTAAATATATCTTTAAATCTTCGTGCTTTATTGTGATGTTTATGCATAGTTTTGACGTCTAACTTGGAAAGACACAGTGATTACATTTTCTCGTTGATAGATGGTAGAGAACCAAGTTTTATATTTTGTGTCGCAGAATTGTAAAAAGGTTTAGAAAGCAAATAATTTGTTTCTTTTGACCTATACAGCAAAAATAAGTTGATTAACTTAGAATATGCTGTTAAGGCCAAAAAATATATAGATATTTTAAGATATATTTGACGGTTTATTTCCAAATAAAGTCAAGAAGAGTTGTTTTAAGTCATTCAATATGTTTGTGTAGTACCTAGATTTGGAACACAGCAGAATTGGCACTTTAGCTGGATTTGAGTGCTTGAAAAAAGCTGTTGAAATATGCCTTCGGAACAATTACATCAAAAAAATTGAATCATTGGAAAACTGTTCCAGCACTCTGACAAACCTTGATTTGTATGACAATCAAATAAAGAAGGTGGAAAACGTTGACTCACTTACATTGCTTGAGTAAGCTTTGGAATATTTACACTTTTATCTTAATGAAAAGTGACTACAGTATTATACGTAAATATTTCGCAGTTTGAAGCGTACCTTTTTCTGTCCTCATGTAAATTGATTGTGCTAAAATGCCATTTTGCAGACAAAAAGATGCGACTCGCACGTCGTCGCTCCGTCTGAGCAATACAGCATAAATATTAGTTTTTTAACTTAGAATATGCTGTTAAAGCCAAAAATACATTGACTAGCTTTACAAAGAACCGTGATATGACACATTGTGTTAACCAAGTAGTAGGTCTTAACTTGCATACATTTGGAATGCATTTTTATTCCAGACAGCTGAAAGTTAAAGTGCAAAATATGAGTGAAATGGACATGGCGTCCCGTCTGCTTGCGCAAGATTTTTTGAGTGTTAGTGATCTGCAAAAGCTGACGTTATCTCAGTTGTCACTTAATGAAAATTTAGAGGGGCTGCACAAACTTTTCGCCATTGTCGGTCGCTTTACGTTTATTTTCATGAATTACGACCGCCAGTGAGTTCAAGTTTTTTTATTTTGTTTGCATTGCTTCTGTTCTGCTTCCACACGTCTGTTCAACCATCTTTCTATTAAAGCAAGGTAGTGGTGATATAGACAATATTATAATGTACAGATAGCCTCAAAAATGCTGTGCATCGTAATTAGGTTGGGATAGTGCTTGCAAACAGTATTTAAGTTTTTAGCCGCTTAGCGTTTTGTTCGAAATCAGCTATGTCCAACCCAAATGGCTTACTGAGCCGCAAATTATGTCACTATCTTAACCAGGGCCGCATATTGAATGGCATATTAAGGAGGGCCGCACATTGCATGGCTTACTTTGATCTTAGCAAACTGAATTTAGCTTAAATTCGTATCCTAACTGCAATGGTAACAGATGTGATAAAGTGGCACCGAGGGCCACCTGCACCAAAAATGTCAAATTCAAGATTATCACAATTAGGACAGGTTGTCAGTATGTAGGATACTTTTACTACAGCGAAAAGTTAAAACCTAAACTGGGCCGCATACGGGCCGCGGGTTGGTCATAGCTGTTCT
>JGI24021J15306_10012149_pt1 | contig 10692 bp, 8 predicted proteins | sample Ectturendosymbi1_FD_15306 | JGI IMG/M metagenome (IMG submission 15306) | reverse complement strand
TTTTACCTATTTACACTCGCAAACAGCCAAACACAATGAAAGTTTGGTGGAGCGGCAAATGATAAATGTGATGACTTGAATCAAACGAGCAACCCTTCGTTATTCTTTCTTCAGCCTCAAACCATTAAACACCTGCCTGTAAGTGACAACTGGACGTTTCATGCTCAGCTAAGCGCACAATAGCACTGGACCAAAAATGTTTTTTTTTTTGGAGAAAAAAGTCAGATAACTCAATAGTAAACAAAGGTGTCAAAACCTCCGTACACAAATTTTCAGTAACTTCGCCCGACTTTTCGACAAATCAAAACTTTTGGGGTTGAACTTGCCCCCTCAGCTCTACACCACTGGATGGATAGCGCGACATAAACCATGAAAAAAGTTTACAAAAAATCAAAATATCCAATTTTTCCAGCTGGGTGCGCCAGACATTTCAGTTGCGTCACCTCTCCATTGGATAATTTACGTTGTAAACAACAATTTGAAAAGTCCTGTCTGCTACATCTTTGGGAAATTCATAATTCAAATATAACATTTCTGGGCTTTTTGCGATTGGAAAATCGCGCTTAGCTGTTGAAAGAGGTTTAGGTCAAGACGCAGGATCCCACAGTTTTCGATAAGGCTATCATTAGGGCCATCATAAATGAAAAATTTGGGTTCACAGTGAAAATAAAGTCTGGCGCACTAGACATTTATCCCAAAGCGAAGGCCCCAGCGTGCAGTTTTTTTCAGAACAACGATCAACAAACCTTTTGGCACAGCTAGCGTTGCATGCTACTCCACATCGTTTGACCGACTGCCCAGACAGACTGACACGGTTCAATGTCCAATGTTTGCTAACAGTGAGATTTCAAAAGCCGTTATTTCTACTGAATTTGAACGCAAGGAGTATTTGGCAAAATGAACAACTATGCAAACACATGCTGGCGCGGGGCCCAGTGCAGTCGCATCGGTTGCATCGGCTTAAGGCCGGCCCTGACCTCAATATAACTTAATCCTTCGATTACCATGTCTACTGTCAAATCCATCAACAAAATCATCTAAATCTAATTTTCAGCTCGTACCCTTTCAACTGAAAGTAGATCAACGTTATCCAATCTTTCACTTGTCATGGAATTTCTGGGAGTTGTTTTCACTAGTTTCATTTTTGAAAAACTTCTCTCGCATGAAGCGCTGTGGCGGAAAGAGTTACAGCTACCAGTAACGATAAAACGCAGCTTTTAAAGTAGGGTAGCTGTAAATGAAAAAACTTGCTCGAGCGATATAGGCAACTTCGACCCCTTCCGAAGCAAATTCTTTGGCAAAGTTATTTCATGCTTTAAATCATTTTCACTAAATCAATATGATTTGCGAATTGTTTCAAGCGTTTTTCTCATAGAAATGTTTGACCTCCGGGGCAGAGAGCTGAAATACGCGAATAATTTGCTTCTGAATCATTACAGAAAATCCGTACAATATTATATGAGGTTGCAGGACATGTGGGCAGATTTAAAACTGTTGTCACAAACCACTTACATAAGGTGTTTCGAAGTCATATACTGTAAACAATTAGGCAGCAGAACGCAATACTGCAGTCAGGAAAGATTCGGATTAAATAACTGAAGCCAATTCTCAATACTTTCACAAATATTTTGCTACTGGGGCAAGCAACAATCTGCTGACAGTAATGTAATCCAGTTCCATCTCACACTGAAATGCACGAAAGGTCAAGCTTTCCATTTCTGCGACTATTTCTTAGTTTCGAAATGAATTTTTCAAAACCACGACCACGGTCTGACTAAACTTCACGCGGGATCAGAGCAACTACTGTGTGTCGTCATCAACAACTCCAGTTATCCGCCCGTCAAACAACAGCACAGCTGATCATGCATTTGGGAAATATTGAATACAGGCAAGAGGGTTTCTAAATTATCGGTTAAAATATTGCTGACCCAAATTTTTTTACTGTACGTGTCAACCAAACAAACTTAACGGGAAATCAAGAAAAAACTGGGGTCCAAACAGGGGGCCAACCAAAAGTCTGGGGAGGCCATGGCCCACCCAGTCCCCCCCTTAGGATCGCCACTGGACATTTCCCGTTGATTGATGATCGGGCCTCGGGAAATTGCCTCGGCCGGTTCTTACCAAGACCTTGTAAATTGGTAACGTGCTTACCAGACTCTCGGCCGGGTCTTACTAAGACCTTGTAACGTGCTTACCAGACGCAAGGTGTGCGGAAGAGCTGCAGCGAACACACCCAGAACACAAAAACAAACTGAGTGAAATGAAAGTAGAAATTGTACAAACTCAGTCGTGGCGCTACAAGACCATTGCAGTTATAAAGCGCCAACAACAAACCACCATATCAATTCTGAGCATCACGAGGACCGAGAAGGTTGGTCCGTTAGAGAAAGACATGAGGTCTTTGCGTCTCAGCAGCACAAGGCTGCCACACAGCACAAAGCTGTTTCTTAGAAAGACATGAGGTCTTTCTTTGATTCTCTCTCGCACAAGGCTGCCACAGAATAAGGCTGTTTCTGAAACGGACATAAGGTTCTCGTCCTCGCAGCACAAGGCTGCTTCACATATTTTCCTTTACCAAGTTTTGTAGGCCACACTTTTTGGCCACGTTTTGTGGGCTTGTGGCAATGGTGTAGGAGACGGGGTGCAGGTAGGGTTGCCAGATCACTTTAAATTTTTTCAAGGACATTTTGTTTTTCAAGAGATACGGTAGACTACTTTCATGGGTGTCCGCAGAGGGGGAAAACGGGTATTTGCCCCCTGGAAATTGGGACTAATAACCAAAAAATGTCAGAAAATTTGAAGTCTGCATCTCGATTAATCGATTTTAGTTCTTGAAATAACACTTTATTTACCGGTATGGCACTCACACTGCACAAAGGCCAACTTCACTCTTCTTGTGTGATGCAGTGATGAGCTTGCAGAATGTCCCTCATATCCACTCCTTCCCCTGCAGACTCACGTTGCGAAACTTGCGAGCGCTTTGTTCTACTGTTTCTCTTAGTTGCGTAACAATTACATGGCAACGAATCTTGAAAGGTTCACTTCAAGTTACGATAATTAATGCGTTTTTCCGCATGTGACTGTTGACGTCAGACGTCGTTGGCAGGTGATGCAGCGAGAGAGTGACTGCTGTTAACAGTAAGACGCGTTGTTTTATAACTGTGTGCAAAGAAGCAGTGCTGCTGAAGTTGAAGCCCAAGAAAGGAAAATTTGTTGATTCAATTCACTGAGTCAATACGAATGTTGCCAAGACTATTCAATCGGTAAAAGTTTAGCAAGGAAAACAAAACTTGCCAATTTGATAAAATTTGCCTGTCAGGCACAACCTACAACACATGAAAAATTAACCTTGCATTCTTGAAAGCTTGTAACTGTCCAAGAAAATGGCAAGTGAAAATGGTTAAGTGGAATGATTTAAATATAAACATTATTTCAGAAAAATGAGTAATTGAAATGATTTAAATCTAGACTTAAATGCTTTAAACGCTTTAAACGCTTTTGATGGTGAATCAATTTGTCCAAAAACTTCATTGTATAAATCCTTTGGTTTGCTTTACAAAAAGCAGGGGTATATAGAAAGTCCTAGCAGTTTCTAGATATCTCTGACAAAAAGCTTGGTTGTGGGTGACAAAAATGTTTGCAATATTAAGTATTTGGTAGCAATCAGACTAATTTTAATCCCGTTATAGCCTTTCAGGTTAGATAATAATCAATCCATGGAACCTTGCTTTCCGGAGTCAAAAGTTGCGATTACTGCCTTCGTGCCTCGTCACGTGTGTGCTGATGGTAAAATGATGCTTACAATGTTTTGAAATAAAGCTGGATGTTTTTGTGTAGGGGCAGTGTTTTTTAAGGTGCTTTGAGAGACCGAAACCTAAAAAATCCATGTGTACAAAGTATAAGTTGAATTTATCTATCAAAATAGAAAGGCATTTCAAAAATTAAGCCTTTGGTGAACTGACGCCGGGTGCTATTTCATTCAAGTCGAGTAGAAAAAGGGAAAACGGGCCCATCTCCACGCTCTAAATAATATGATTGAAATGCAAGTGTGGTAATTAACTACATGTATATCATCATACGTCGAATTATTATCTCAAATCTTTAGTAAAAGTCTTGTGGCGTAAGTTCTATCTGAAATGAATTCAAGTTCACAGAGTGCACGAAAGTTATCAAACCCAAATGGTTTCGCCAGTATGCTTCTGGTTCGTAGATCGCGTAATGAAACGAAACAAAGCAAAGGTTTCATCAAAGAGATAATATGACGTAGCCTATATACAGCAGTAGAAAAACACCTCTTACGCAAATCGTTGTCGTCATGTAAAACAGCTTGGAACAATAGTTTGCACTGCAATTGTCCATTGCACCTCTTTACAATCTCCTTTTACCGAAGAATAACAGTAAAAACACGTTTGTACTTTTTGCGGTAAATATAATATAATTTATATCCAAATCGTCTGATTTCATGGTTGGACCCGATGTGGAAGAAACAAGACTATTTTTATCAAAAATTTAGATAAAATGACTTCTAACGACGTTATGGCCACCGGCTATAGAACATATACGAAGCAAGTTGTTTGTCATAACCTGAACTCTATTGTTATCATTCAACTGCAAAACATAACAACAAGGAAATTGAAATACACCACAAAAATTAAAAAACAACTTTTAACAGAAATGTTGCGTTGTGCGTTGTTCCTGCAGGAAAGAAAATTGTCTTGGGTCGCGTTGACTTTAGTTTTTCTTCTCGTTTCCAAGAAGATTGATACCTTCTCTTGACACACAGTTGACAACAATGGTCACTTCACATCGCGAATGACTTTCGAAGTTTGCATCTCTTGAAGCATTGTATATAATCTGCATACAAATGAGACTTGCAATGTTTTTTTTAATAACATAATATTCAATTTTGTTTCAGTATGCTTTCTTTTGACTGAATTTCGAGTTAAAACAACGCAAAGTGCTACTCCTCTCTACTTCGCTTTGCGTCGATTAAAACAGTGGAACCAAGTGTCTTCTATTGAAAAAATACGTGGAAAATGACTATTGCGAGACAATTTACTTAGCAATTAATGGCTAGTAAAGTTAATTACTGTTAGCCGTAAGTTGTCAAACGTGCTTATGTTTTCAGTCAGTTCGAGTGTTTTACTGTGCTTGTGGATATAGCTGACCTGTGTGTATCTGACTAATGACAGAGGATACAAGCACAGTAGGCTAGGAAAGGGATAACTTAGACTAGCAAGTTAGTACAACCACCCCATCTTGGCTAAACTAAGAATTCCAAAAAATCTTTTTCGCCACGTGTTGTTTGAGGCTTGCTAAGAAATCATTCTGTTGTGGAGATCACGCCGAAANTTGGATTGCGTAAAAAGTGACTGGGTGAAGTGCTTTTTTCCAGTTAACTAACGTACGTCAATGCGATTCCACACATAGGCGTAGCCAGGGGGTGCCTAAGGGGCCATGGCCCACCCCAAACTTTCAGAACATATAGTCATTTTGTGCTTTGAGAGGCGGTATCCCAAACAAAATAATGTTATTCGCCTAAAATCAAGCAGTTTGACCGACCCAAATATTTTTGGCCCTTCCCGAATATTTAGGCTGGCTACGCTACTGATTACACATACAGGAACTTTTCATTGTCTTCCACAGCGGTGATGAAGCCTGTATCATATTTTATTAGCACGGATGTTCAGACTTTTGGATCAAGTGCAGTGAGCGTTCTCCGGAAGTTTGGGGTAAAATTAAGCAATTATTACTACTGGAGTTTCCCACGAGGTGTGTTGCTGGGAAAGGTTTCCACCAAGTGCTGCACATGCGTAATAAATATTGCAATCGTCTTGATATGAACAAGACCGGCAAAAACGCAATACGACTTAAAGCTGACCAACTTGCAACCTGCTTTAAAAAACTTACAGATAAAAAGGCAGGGGCAAGATTCGCTGTAGTTTTTTGGAAATGAATAACATCTCTTCTACAAGTGCATTTGCATTCGTTTTGTTTGTTCGTTTTTTGGCTTGATTGGATTGCCCGTTTATTTCACTAGCATTTAAATATTTTCAAATTGAAAAATACTTTAGCCAACACTAAAATCATAAGTGGCGTCGATTTTTTAGGCAAAGTTCCTGTAGGGGGGCGATTGAACAAAAAAGGTAGAAGACCACTGTTCTAGAGAATGTTTGCATGTAGATTGTCTGTTGCATTGAAGCATGTGTGGCTCGACATGAAAGGCGTTGCAAAAAATTAAGCGTAATGCAGGACCTGTCAACAACAAACAAGTCCAGTTGTTTAGTTTTCTGTTTTCTGCACTCAATACCGGGAATTTGGTATGAAGGTGAACGTAGGGAGTTTCTACGGAGCTGAACAGCAAGTTTCGGTTATTCTGTTGGCAAAATGATCACTAGTGAACGCGTGCGTTTGTACATCAGCGAAACGTACCGCACGCTTTCTTGGGCGAGCTTGACCCCTCAACGAAACTTTCTTCAACCAAGTGGACGAGCGCCGCAATCGGTCCTGTAAGGAAAGCAAAGCACTAATTCAGTTGTTCGAAGGATGTCAGTTACGCTTGAAAGATTACAATGACAAATTATTGAACAGTGGGCACTGCACTTGTTCTCTTCTTTACAAAGTGGCCGAAAGTATTAGGCACTAAAATCTTTTTGGTCGTACGTTGAGGAAACAGCAACGTGTCTGGCTACAACGAGTGGGAAGTCTTGTGATGTGGAGTGCGGACACAGTAGCAACGGGTTGAAGTCATTTACTTAAAATGCTCATCAACATGGTGTTAAATACGTGGGCGTCCGCAGGATTCTTTCCACAGGAGTAAACTGCAGTTTTACTTCAGCGAAATTGAAAATTGACTCTCTCCCATGGTTTCAGAATTTCAGTTTTTGTTGCTTTTGTTGCCGCTCTTGGTAAGAACAGACTATTATGCAGTTTGTACGTTAACCGGAACGAACTGTAAATAAACAGTTCAAAAGCTACCTAAACCGTGTAAACCACTGCTGATTTATAGAGGAAAATGTCCGAGGTGGTATGCTCAAGTGCGGTTGTTCAATTTGCTGATCTAATTGGATATTTAATAATGTAATGTTTTATACCTCAGTGAATGATGACAATAAACAAGTGCAGAAGCACTTTTGCTCAGTGCTGACCAGCAGTAAAAATTATTTGTTTCGTGCCTACTGTAATCCAATGTATGCCTGCAGACTGTGGATAAGGTGTAAACAAAATGGTGTTAAACCACTATGTACAGTCTATAACAACGCCTATCACACTTCGCAATATATTTTTCGGAATAAAAGCATTAGTCATCATTAAATTACCCATTCCGTCAAAATATTTAATGCCTTGATCCGTAACAAATTGTATGCATTTGATCAGCAGTATACAGCGCCGGATTTGGGGGGGGGGCCCAAGGAGCCCGGGCCCAGGGCCCCCCACCATGTTCATGTGTTTAGTCATATGTGCGGTATGTGCGTGCCACTTAGTGATTTTTAGCGAGAAAATTTTTTTTGTAGACGCTAGTAAATTATCGGTCGTCCAAACAGCAGTATTTCACTTTGATATTGTGACGAAACAGCTATCACACTTATTGGTTTCCTAAATGTCGGTCAGGTATCTGAATCTAGTGAATGCAAGGCCAAGCCACGTAGAACACGTTAGCTTACGTCTCTACCCGTTTCTGGAAGATTTTGCGTCTGCTTTACTCAGATTTGCACGGGTCCCATATGAGTAGCATTGCTAGGTATGGCTACAATATGTCCTCTTTTTGGAGTACATGTCCACTTTTTTCATGAGAAATGAAATATTCTCTGAAGACATTCGAAAATGTCCTCCTTTTGCGTTCTTATTTTACATAGCTATATAATCAGTGGCGTAATTAGAGCTTTGAGTCTGGGTGGAAAACTTAGCTAAAAGGGGCCCAGTGGCCACTGTACAGGGCTCACTAGCCAACACTCGGAAAAAAACTTGAGAAATGATGGTAGATCCGGATGTGGATAGCTAAATCACCGGAAAATAATCCGAGAAACGCCAAAAAACAACAACCCACTGAAAACCAAACGAATACTAAAACCGAAATATCCTTTGAGGTTGCGGACCGGTTTTCATATTTAGATTGCCAGGGGGGCATTGGCAATTACGCCCCTCTGCCTCCCGTCAGTTATCATCACTGGCTATGATATATTGTTTTTGCGTACAGTAAACTGTCCCTACCCCTACTCTACTGCAACAAGATACGAGATGGTGGCGTAGCTTGGTTTATGGGAGGACCTGCAAGTTGTCTAATTAATCTATGTTTTGGTTGAGCTAATTCTCGGCTGGAAGGGCGGGGATACTGTCGTATTAATAGTTACATAACAGTGGTAAATCTTTTTTAAATATCTCAATGATCTTGGCATTAGAGTGCTGATTGCTGACGCCATTATACTGTACTAGCTTTGCTGATGAACCGTGATACGGTGATCAGTGTATTGTGCATAGCTTAGTGTAGCATAGCTTCTAGTAATTATAGCGAATCCAGGGGTGCAAAAATGTCGCGTATTCGCGCCGCGCGATCAAAAACTAAATTATTTTGAAGCTGAGTGAATTACCTGTGGTTGCATTTGCACAGTTCGCAAAGAAGAGTGAAAAGACTATTGTGACTTTGTGGATATTGAGCACCAGAAACTTATTTCTTGTAGCGCAACCAGGTAGCTATCACTTTATCGCAGCTTGCCAAGGATACTTCAATTGCACCAAGCTTCTGAAACGTTTTTTTGGAAATTCTTTGAACGAATTCTGTTCACATTAAGATATTCGCAATCATTTCTAGTTGCTTTTATTGAGCAAGTTCAGAATATTGAGAAGTCAAAAGCATCAGTTATTGAGTTTGTATCGTGTTTCGCCACTGTGAAGGCAAGAATTCAAGAGAGACAATCAGATGTGAATATCGAGCCAAGTTAAAACAGCACTAAGAAAATTCAGCGAAGTCAAGGATCATGACTATGATTCATTCATGTCAGATGTATCTGTATTGTGCAAGTCTTATGTTGTACATCTGGCTGAATGGACCACTTTATGTGCTGAATTTAAATGCTTTGACGAGATTCCTCCGTTTGCAGTAACTAATTGGGATAAGGATGAAACATGTGGCTATAGTATCTGCTTGATAGAAACGTTTCTGTTGATGAAGCTGAAGTAAACTGTTTGACCCATACAAAAATTTGTTCAAGTTCGTGCAAAAAGAGCATCAGCCAAATGCAATTTATTGTAAAATGATGGAAAACGATAGATGGGCAAAATAATGTGAAACTTCCAATATCATAAAACGCTTCAAAAACTGATAAAGATTGCACAGATTTGCTTCAACGCTATGGCTTTTCATGCTAATATGAAACGATTTTTTCCTTGATGCAGCCACAAACCAAAAAGAAAGAGAAATCTTTCTGGGTGAACCAGTTTCTAATCTAAAGCTGGTGTGCAATTTAAAACATCTTTCATGCAAGCAGTTACATCACATTGTAAAAAGCGATTCTACATTTTTAGAAACTTTAAGAAATCTGCAAAATATTCATGGGCTAAATAGGTTAAGTAAATAAGGATTTTGTGTTGTGTGTTTTGAATGAAACATTGTCCACACTGGACGTTTTAGTTCAATGCTTAAAACTAATCAATAGGCTTATTTGTTACTTGACTTTTTAAGTGTACATAATACACTTAAGTAAGTGACAGCCGTGAATTGTCCTCCCTTTGTGCGCAAAAATATGGCAGTCCTATTGAGCTTATTAATAAATAAACATGGACAGAAAAAAGGGGACCGTCCACTTTACAAGTGTAGAGCTTATACAAGTGGTTCTAAAAAATATTAAAAAGGAAAAGAGACAAAATGAGAGAGGAAGAAGTTGCAGCCAAGTCACGAAACATTCAAGTTACTATTTTACAGTGGCAGTGAAGTCCAGCGGAGACATTTCTGCGGAAGCTGTAAGAGCACAGAAAATCGAAAAACATGTTGTTACGGACTTAGATCTACGTAACGATGTCATTGGACATAGTTTAACCAACGGTGCAGCAGCAGAAGATCGTCAAGAAGTATCATCGAAAAACACGATACAGTAGATGAGTTGTCTGACGCTATGACTGGAGGCAAAGATATCGGTCTCTGGTCATCCAATATAACGGAAAACATACGGGAATATTGGTTGAAAAACGAAATGTTATTTTTAAAACATGATGTTCCGCAACACAGAAAAGACAGAAACTCGTCACAGAGATGCACCACAAATCTTATTCAGCGCCAGAATCACAACGCCGAAATCGTTGAAGGAAGCTGACTTTGTTTGTATCTTTCACAAACTTGTGTTTATTGTTTCACGTGTAGACTGATATGCGCGGATACGACTAAATGTGCCCATTTCCTTATGAGAAAAGGAATCTGCGACTTGAAGCACGCTGAGGAGTCACGAGAAATCAATGCAACATAAAGATGCCGCGATTACGTTTAGTCGTCGATGTCATTAATCACTATGAAGAATTGATGTAGAGCTAGCTAGTCAGGTCAATCAATGCCAACAATATTGGAAATCGCTTCTGCAACGTTTGGTTTCTGCGTAAAATTTATTGCTGAGCGAGAACTGACGTTTAGAGATAATGAAAACGTTGGATCGCCCAGAAACTTAATTCAAGCAAAATTAAAAAAAAAGAAAATACGACGCTTCT
>JGI24021J15306_10012148_pt1 | contig 10693 bp, 5 predicted proteins | sample Ectturendosymbi1_FD_15306 | JGI IMG/M metagenome (IMG submission 15306) | reverse complement strand
TATTATAATGAAGAACTGCAATGACTTCCAAGTACATCGATGTATAGAATGCATGAGGGAGTTGGAGGCTGCGAAGGACCAAGGGTCATCTACGCTGCAGATCTTCCAAGGACGAAGCTGCTTTCAGTGTAAAGGGAACAGTGTATAATAGTTAGTAAAAGTCTTTTACTCTGGATATAAAATGTAATATGTGCAAAGCGGTTATATGGTAAATTGAAGTAAAGTTTGTTGCCTGCAAGGACAAGCCACCAGAAGAAAACGGTTTAAATTTGTCACGTTAAACATTTACTGTTTTTATACATTCGAAAATATTCGTGAATGCCAAAGAGGAAATGCGTCAAAAGCTGTAGACCACTGCAACATCGCAATAGTGTCACGAGATTTAAGCTGGTTGAGAACCAGTCGCGCAATCATGCCTTGCGGAAACGAACTCGCCGATACTGGCGTGAGAACGGAAATGCATTTGTTTTGTATGCATCCCACAACTTCATACAAGCACTAAGAAGTCGTGCGACATAAAAGCAACAACTTTGGAAATTGCGTTATAAAGTAGATTGGAAGAGAAAAACGGTAAAAAATCTGAAAAAGAGAGCCATTGTAGATGTGATATCCGTAAAAAAAGACCATGTCTTGAAATGTTTTTTGCCTTCACCTGCCACCTTTTCAATGAAGATCTTTTTGAAAGTATTTGTTTTATCTGCTCATGATTCTGTCAAGCAAATGTGCGTTGATTCTTCACCATACTGTTCTGCCACATGCCAAGAGTGTTGTTTGGACTTTGTTAACTTCAAGCATGGAAGTTGCTGCTACTTGAAGCCAGATGTTTTGAAACGGTTACTTCCAAACGGTTTCTCAGTATTTTCCAACGGTTCCTCAAAATGCAGTAGAAACTTTATAACAACGATAAAAACACACTAAAATCTTGCTTTACGACCATCTCGGTATTCCAATGTTGCAGTATTTCAATACGCGTTTGCGATCAGAGGATAAACGTTAAAAAAAACGTGTTTGAAGCTACTGCTTGGGGCCAACTTTTCGGTAAAAATTTGTTTCCTATCTTTTCTTTACGCTTGTCAGATAGTCGGCAAAACCTACGGCTTCTTCCTTGCGGCGTTGTTATGAAAATGGAGGATTTCATGTACATTCCCCAAAAGATCGACATCTGCTTTGTAGTCAGATTTCGAGCCGTAATAGAATTTTGTATATGTTCCCAATGCGCATTATGAGTTGTTGCATGACGCTTTTTTCAAACACACTTTTGGAAATGTTTTTCTGCACAAACTAAATTCCAAACTTGCGTAAGGGTGGATATCAAAAACTTTAGAAGTAAAGCAAATTCGGGAATTTTAGTAAAAATGTAAATAAAAAATAGTTAAAGAGCAATTAAAACAGCACTGGTTTTGGAACTTTCATTCGATGGAAGATGAAATGAGGTGATAGGTGGTAGCAGCAAGTCAAAATCTTAGTGTTCTTCGGTAGGTGTGAGAGTGTCACGAATGGTCTGCGGCAGCATCGTCCGCTTCTGCGCTCAGACCTTCACTCCTACCTTCGTGTTGAGTTCTGCATTGGTGGCAAGTCATCAGTGCGTGTGAAACGTTCGCTTGGACCCATCCATTAGTGTTCAGCATAAGGTTGGGCATGCCATCTTATGTTTTCGGTATGACCCGTATTTTAAGTGTCCGATACGCCCTGCTCACGAGCTTTAGTTAGGGTTGCCAGATGTGCTTTGTAAAAATACCGGCTTTTTGTCAGAAGTGACAAAAAATCTCATCATCGAAAAAATAATAGAAATAAGGTGTTGGCCGAGTTGTTGCAGTTATTAGTGAACATTGCGCATTTAAACACAGCCTATCCATATCTTTGACATTGGCGATAGTAATAGCGATTGAGGTGAAAATTTTATCAGAGAAATTAATTTTTGTGCGTTTAATCACATTCACGATTAAAATTGCTTTGTACGAAAAGAAATTTAAACACTGACGCAACGAAAAAATCTGTAAGACTTGTTAAGAATACAGTTTCTCAATCTCTGTTTTTTACGCAGTGGAGTATAAGGTTCACTAATCGCTACAATGTCACTCTCTTCCCGTCCATTTCTACGATTTCCCAGCATTCTTCTGCAATAGCCTAAATTTTTAGTTTTCGTTTTCTTTTCCCCTGACAACAACTCCACCTGCGCTGATTTTACGGTTAATTGCCAAAAAATGCTCATACAGATCACATTTAACACGAAGGAGTATGGCAGATACGACTACCAAAGGAACAGAGAAACAAAGAGACTATGAGTATTGTTAAAGTTACAAGTAATAATAACTCGCTACATTTTGGACTTACATGAATTTCGCTGAAGGAACTGTCCTGACAAGTTTCACTACAAGAGTCATTATAATTTGAGAAGTTCCGCGTCAGTTCTTTTTGGAGTTACTCCAATACATTTATTTTCAAAATACCGGCTTCAGGCACAGATTTTCAAAATACTGGCTTCTTACCGGCCTCTTCTAAATTAGCAGCAAAATACCGGGCAGGGCAGGTGAAATACCGGCCATCTGGCAACCCTAGCTTTAGTGGAGCGTGCATAACCGACTGGTGTTTATCCCTAATAGCTTTGGGTCAGGGCTGCCAACGAGATTTGTTGAAAAACCTCAGTTAGAGTCATCAAAACCCCCAGATTTGAACCGAAAACCACAGCTAGAAAAATACGTAAAATCAAGTGAATCTTTCTACTATCTGGGCATCAGCAAGTCACAAAACGTGCTAGTGATTATGTAACTTTGATTATGCAATTTTGTCTGTCTGAATTTTTGTGTCGCAGTAACATAGAGTTGTTTGCATTTCCAAGGGTGATCTGGGAGGATTTAAAATAACTAAACTCAAGCAGATAAGTTCTTTCTCATGGCGATAATACTATCATTTAGCCGACGTTTCGCCCACGTACTGTATTCAGGTAGGCTTCCTCAGGGCCTACGCAACAACGTGAGTAGCAAAAAGAACAGCACAACTATAATTTTCATTCCCACTGCCCTGCTACAGTCAATCTTTAACATCTACATCTTTCATACACTCCACCTTAAAAATGGTGTACGTGTCATTTAATCTTTTTGGCTTGTTTCATTAATATATCTGTCACTTGAACTGGTTACATTTAGATAACACTTAGAGCTTGGTATCAGTTGTTTGTACATCAGCAAACGCTGAAGTTTAAAGTACCACGATGAAACAGAAAGATGAGACTAGCCATAAAGTTTAATCAACCGTATTTAAATCACTGCTATGCAGTTAAATCTAAAAAAAACAAGTCTCGAGAAGAAAAACGCAACCTAAAAAGGCATGAAAACCCTCCAGATCGGGGGCAAACCCCAAGTTTGGCGACCCTGCTTTGGACTCATTCTCGATGGTGATTCCTGCAGCAGAGGTGATTCTCACGTGACATCCGCGTTCGGTTAACCAGAACTGTTATCGTATTTATCCCGAACCTCCTATCCATTGTTTCCGACAACAGTCACTGTGAAAAGTCAAACGTTTTTACTTCGCAAACGTAAACAATGTCAATATTTTTTCGCTTGTCCGCAGCCGATCTGGTTTTCCTAAAAGTCTAGCAAAGTGGTTCTTAAACTTTACAAACACACCGAACCTTTGGGTACTTTTCAAGTTTTTGTCGAACTCCATTTTTGCCCAATATGACAGAAAGTAAAAATGGGTTACATGTTTCAGATGACCTTCGTCAAACCCCTGGAACGGCTCTGTCGAACCCTGGGCATTCGACCGAACCCAGTTCAAGAGCCACTGGTTTAGGAACTGATCGAGACCCGGTGTCACAACTACAGAAGAACTGTTTTCAGATAAAGCACAAGACAAATGATTGGCCAATGTGAACTCTGTTCTTGACTCTTCGAAACAGGGGTTACGATAATATTACCAAGAGAAATTCCCATGTCATTTGCAACTCTAAGGCGATTGCGCTACATAGTTTTGATATTAATTAGAGCAGACATGGCTGCTTCACAAAGGAATGCCGTTAGAATTAGAATTAATACGACGAGAGCTCTCTTCACCAATTCAATGTATTACTGCAATGCACTGAACCAAATTCCATCAGTGAGGAGCTGAACTTGATCTTTAGAGCGTGAAAACTGTACAAAACGAGATATTGCTGCTGAAGGTTGAGCTGCTCAACCTTTGTGCCTGACGTGTGAACGCCGAATTCACAATCATTCAATTTTTGAAAAATTACATTTAAATATATCGGTTTTTGGTCACAGACTCATCACTTCACAGTCACCGGTGTCAAGCGAAATTTCTGATCTCTGCGAAATTTCTGACCTATTATTGTTTGTCAGCTATTTTTCTTCTGAAAGTAAAGGAATAAAGTTTGGCGATTACTTTTTTGATGTGTGTTATGTAAATTGAAACTTATGGTTAGATGTCACATACCCACAATAAGCTACAGTACAGGAATAACTTTAAACACTGAAAAATATTGGACTTAGTCTCAGATCTCCATTCTATTCCTTTTCATACCCTCAACTCAAACTCTAACCCGACAAGCTTACCTGAACACTAAACGCAGAGCCCTAATAATCAGTTTTCTCAGCGTATTGGATTCGCAGAATATTGCTCTGTGCATGTGCACAAGGTATCAAGTCAGAAATTTCGCAAGTCAGAAATTTCGCTTGACACCGGAACGCACTGAAGCAGGAAAAACAACCGGAAGGTCACTCTTGAATGGGTGCTTCAAAATGCTTAAGCAGAGCAACTCAAAAAACTTTCGAAAAAATTTTTGCCGCCCCTGGAAATTCCGCCGCTCTAGGCTGCAGCTTCGAAAGCCTATGTGGGAAATGGGCCTGGGAACCCCTCAAGAACAATTGCTGCAAACCAACTTAGAGAACAAATATTGGGAGCAAAATGGAGAACTGGCCGTAGAATATATTCTGAAGTCCTAAAGGTCTTGCTTTTTTATATATTTCTGTTTTTGATATCTCACGCAGAACCAAATGCAACCCCCCGTTTGTTATAACTCAATTCACGTTGATAGGATTATAAAGCACGGAAACATCAAAATAACTGACGTTATTCAAGGAAAGTGTCATTGATTTGAAATTCAGCCCTGCAACATCATTTACCACGCAGAAGAGAAGTACAACTTTAGCAATGCTAGGCAGGTTATTGTTACGTCACAAATGTTATTATGCCAATGCAAAGACTTAAACCAAGATGCCACAAATTCACAGAGAAAGATTGGTTAGATTTTTCTGTCAGCAGGGAATGGCCGCCATTTCCACTCCCTAGAGATTTTTTTATAGTTTTAGTGAATTTGGAAGTAATTGAGTGATCTAGTTATTTCTAGAAGAATCTAATTATTTATGATAATATGCTCTCAGCATCTGGTGATGTAGTTACTAGATTGATTTCCTTGCCTCTCAACAACAGTTGGTGCATGAAAATTTCAAGAAGTCAGCTTATTTATTCCAGAGTGTTTTGCAATAGGCAAAAAAAGATGTATGTTTGAAGAAATTTGAGAATATGTTCAATACTGGAGCAGGACAGTAATTTGAAACGTTCATTGAGGCTTAAGGCTAATTTATTTGTTGACCTAGGACACGAGCAGCTACTGGAGAAGATCTAGGCTAATGTTCTGCGGCAATTAGGCTATTGAAGACTCTCTTGTACACCGACATCTAAATCTACATTTATCTGGAAAAAATATTTTAAAACATCGACATAAAATTGACCCTGTATTGTCGTGATGGTAATCTAATGATTATATTTCTGATCTAGTGTTTTTTTGGTGAAATCTAGTATTATTTTGACTTTCACAGTGGCCACAATGACAAATTTTTGCCGAGTTTTCTCGTTTTTCAACCAACTTGCTACATGTAAGTGTCGCTGTGAGACTTAATTGCTTCAGGAAGAGTTTGTTAAATCCTTGTATGAAATAAGCTGAAATATATTACATTATTGGTAGAAGCAGAGTTATGGACAATACGCTGCAAGTAAACATGAGCTCATTTTAGTTGTTGTAGAGTACAGCTCCTGAGATGTAAGATTGATAGACTATTCTAAAGGATAAGAAATGTTCAGTTTTTAAGAATACGAAAGTGCAGTTTTCAGCAATAGTTGCTACTGGAGGTAAGATCCCACTAACTGACCATGCAGATAATTTGTGCTGTCTCTCCATAAGTCATACGGGGGTCATTGTTTTTGGTAGTTTCATTTATTTACGTGCAAGGAAACCAAGCAGACCCTTCGGTTTCAGTTTACCTTCCTTGTTATTGGTGGATTCACTGCAAATCGCGAAGATGGTTGAAAATCACAAAATAATGTCTTTTACCACACCTGATTCAATCGACTATCCTAAAACGTTGAGATGACGATACTGTTTGTAAAGAGCCTGTCAAGTGCAGCCACGCGAATGTACATTAGGCCAACATATAAATTTGCTTCAACAAAAAAAGCTGTTTGTGTCCTGTATTAAAGTTTGCTCGAAAACAGTCGAACAAAACTGTAAAGCGCATTTGTAAAGATATTCCATAAAAAAGCTCCAGATGCTGCACAGCTCTCAAAGTGGCACAAAAGTTTCAAAGAGCGGAGTTGTTTGGTTGTGGCAAAAAGATCTGGACTGCAACTGGTATCAAAGGAGAAAGGCAGGAGGGGTTGGAAAACTTTTCTGAGTCGGGAGGTTTACTATAACGCTCAAAATGCCCTTTTTATTAAAGTGAATCCCCATTCTGTATATAACTGAAAAGACAAACGCAGTGAGCATTAAAGGTAAACTTCTCAGTTATTTCTACTCTTGCTGCTAAAAGACAGCATCACTTGATAAAATTTCGTCAAGTGACAATTAACTTGTTGGAACACTTTACTGTCCTAGTTGGCAATTGCAACTGCTCTAATTGACCATGGCGCCAACTGACATCTCCGTTGACGAAATGTTTAATTCGTGTGGTGGCGCTGCGTGTACAACTGCTTTTTCCGAATTCAAATTTACTCTAGCTAGCGTTATGAAATCGCTTATATTGCAAAGGAAATGTTTTCACTGTCATCTCATTTCAGCCTAAGTAGTGCCGCACAATTCTGTGCAGTAATTTGCAATAAGTAAGTTTTCGGTAGATATTCTGCTTTAGAGTAAATTTGCCGGTTCTTTTTTATTTATTGTTGACGGAAAAGCAAGGTTGTGAAGGAAGCCGGAAAATAACAACCTGCTGTTGGAACCTTAATCTCGTCAACGCCTCTTTGCAGAACTGCCTGGTTAGATAATCTTTGCAACCAAAATGGTGCAATTCCTGACAGACGTACGTAAGAAGTTAATTTCTTGATTTAATAGAAATATGTCCATCAAACTTTAACTCGTAAAGTAAATATTAAAAATCTCATTGATTCTTTTGCTTAAACTTGGTTTCATTGCTCAGTTCAGAAAATGTTATCTCTTATTTCTATGTTCATTGAATTTGGCATCCAACTTTTTTTCATTATTTAACGATCTGACCCGAGTTTGTCACAAACGATAAATTAATGTTCCTTGCAAACTCAAGCTCGGCTTGTTTTGCAAAGAGTAAGGGCGTGTTGGTTAATGGATATCACAATCCATCTTTATCCACCGGTCTCCAAAACGCTACTACGTGTATGAAAAGTGCTTTAGGTTCAGGTTTACTTGCCGCAAACTCATGTGTACGTGGCCCTTGTTGCAGTATGCAGATTTCATCCACAAAGACTTCATGCCTGGCATTGAGAAGCAACTAGAGCTTGCTTATCTCCTGTACATGGTGCGGTTCAGTATGAAAGCTTACGGTAAGACAGCAAGTTGTTTTTTTGCAATGCACTGATGATGATAACAGGAGTTATCGAAACGTATGCAATATGTCATTTGCATCGTATTCTTTGGCCGTGATTTTCATTATAAAGTTGGTTTTTATTAATTGACTGTGCTATTAATTTATTTTTTATACTTCCTAAAGATCTTTGATAACGAGAAGGAGTCAACTACTTTTCTGCGCCCACGTACCTTCAAATTCGCGCTGGGTGTGTCACAGCGTGATACGCATATAGTAGGGGTGGCCAAACTGCGGCTCGCGAACCGCATGCAAAGGTTCGAAGAATGCGACTCTTTGACCTTTCGGTGAAATTATATGCTTGTTTTTTTTGTTTTTTATTTCTATTGCAAAGTGTAGAAATCTTGTAAAATGGTACTGTGGTAACTAGCGCGCTGCACAACATTACTTTTGCAAGTCGTTCCAAAAGACGTATGCCACAGGAGCGTAGATTGCAAATAAATTCGTGTTTTTTGATTTCTATGTTGCGGCTCTTTGTAACTTGGGATTTGATATATGCGGATCATACAAAGAGCAGGTTTGGCCACCCCTGGCATATAGCGTAACATGTGCCCAAGGAAAAAAAACGCCTGCAGCAGAAGATAGTGGAAGTCTGCCATTGAAACTGGAAAAGAAACATTCAAAAAAATCATTCCTGGTGGATTGTGAGCCCCGCTGTGCCCACTGTTGCGCACGACCGAATGGTCGTGATGATGATGGACCTGTTGTGCAAAGTCATATTTTCGGGATTTGAAAAGTACTGTCATTTGCACTGGGGTAAAATTGATGTGCGCAGATTTGGCTGGAATGGTTGCAACTGTAACTCTATTGTTGCTACATTAATACGAGCTATAAGATCGAACCTTCAAGCGGCGCTGTTGCCCATTACTTCTCTGCGAACCATTGTCCTTTTCCAAATGGGCGGGTAGGTTATAAGGCAGCGGTGCTCAAACTTTTTGGCTCGTGGGCCACATTTGTCTTTCAGAAACCCTTCGAGGGCCACAAGAATTAATAACCTCAATAAAAATTCTCTCAAATGATTAAAGTGTTAAGTTTCTTTCCAATGAAAATTGCTTCGCCGGCCACTCCAGAGGACTTTGCAGGCCACATGTGGCCCGTGGGCCACGGTGTGAGCACCACTGTTATAAGGTTTTACCAGAATAAAGTAGCAGTGCACAAAGGGTCAAGCTAGTTTTTCGATTTTTTGGTGCTACAACTCGTAAAGGTATTAATCGTGTTTTAACCCTGCACTTACATCTTTCTTACAGAGAGAATTTGGCACAAGCAAAATCTTTTCACTTCGTTCTTGAGAGCCATCTTGTTCGTCCGTGGCGCTGACGTAATCCTGGCACTGTGCACGGGAGAACCCCTGGTAGCTGTTTTATCTGACAGCATCAACCTGATTTACATCACCGCCATTGTGTGGTATGCAGCGTTTTACATTGTTTTGTCAAAAACTTGCGAATGTTGCTTCTGGGGCCGTTTGTGAATATTGAGCAAATGCGCAGGCTGCCACGAGTCTGGGTTTTTGGACTTTGTACTCTACGCCATGAAGTCATTGTGATCCTAAGAAATGCGGAAAAGACATAGTCAAGTTATCAATCACACGTTGCCACACAATTATGATGAACGAATGAGAAGCCGAGGTTTAGGCCTTTCGTCATCCAACTTTTTTTACCTTGCATTCCCAATGAAGTCATGAAAACGTTCAGGCTTTCTGTTCACATTACTAGAGTTTGAGCTGAAACCAGATTGGTTTCTTGAGGTAACCCGTGGGCGAAGACAGCATTTTTTATGCTTGGGCGAGCAGACTCGCATCGGGTTGTGTAAATGGTCAGATTTATGCAAAATGTTGTTTCAAAGTCTGAATTACGTTACTTTCAAATCACATCTCGAGGACAACTTCATAAAAGGAACAGAAGTTTCTTAACTGAGCTTAATTTTTCACTGACTAAGTTGGTCATTCATGTACAGAGGCCTTTGAAGCTTTTCACCTGTTGATTTACAGGTGGGCACTTCTTTTTCTGCCGTACGATGCTTTCAACAGAGCCATGAACTTGTCCATTGGCCTCATCAAACCATTCAAGGTGGTTTTGGGGATAATGACGATACTGCGTACGGTGGCGTCCGTTGACAAAGGTTGAAAATTTTTTCATGAATATTTGATGATACTGGAATAGTTCATGTAACAACCTTTCCGGAATTACAGCACATAAGTTCTTAATTATGTTGTTCGAACCTTGTCTTGTGCGACCTTTTCATCTATCATAATTCTGATTAAAACAAAACTGTCATGTAGGCAGGAGCAGAATGGTGTCCCCTGCTTTGATGCTGAACGTTCTACGCACAAGTTCATCGAATTGAGTTCGAACCTTTCTTGTGGTTTTAACTCGCTCAGTTGTTGCAGCAGTAGAAGGCCTTTTGTTTTGTTTCGCAGCCGTTGCAGCCACACTAAGCAAGCATCCAAGTTGGTTTATAGCCATTCTACTGGGAACCGTGGCGGGAAATGGAAGCTTCATCCTGTACAGCATTTACGGCGAATTTGCAAGAGCCATTAGCTGGCCAGTGTAGGTTTGCCTGGAGTTTATTCTATCGCCTGATTTGCAAAACTTGAGACCGAATACGTACACCCAAACATGTTGAGCCGCTGACTGATTTTTTGTTATTACTCTTTCGTTTAAGCTTGCGTGGTTAATGTCGCCTGGGTCTCGAAATTACTCCTTAATCAGAAAAGCAAAACGAGATACTTATGCTTTTATAGTAGTCCTGGTCTGATGAACCAACGTAGGGTTTCCTTTTGGTGTAGGAACCCAATGTTGAGGTTTGGGGTGTTGCCCAGCATAGACGTTGCTTGCGAGGAATGACTGTCGTTGCATGCAGAGATGCTG
>JGI24021J15306_10012146_pt1 | contig 10693 bp, 2 predicted proteins | sample Ectturendosymbi1_FD_15306 | JGI IMG/M metagenome (IMG submission 15306) | reverse complement strand
AAACAAAGCACAGTGAACCTCGTTGAATCAGAAATAGTGAGATATCGTCATTAAATAAAGAAATCAGTCATGCGTAATGTAAAATGGTAATCCCAAGGCATTGAAAGGATCTTCAATTTGGAAAAAAAACAAACACACATGAGGGTGAATAATGATAGAAACTTGAAATTTATGAATCTAACTGCTTTTCATCCTAATAGGAAAAGAAGCATAGAAGACAAAAACAACCTCCCAGTCTACATCAGATTTGTGCCCAAAACATCAGACATTAGAAATTTTACTCAAAATTAGATTTGATGTTAAAACATCAGAAGTGGCAATACTGGATACAGGCTTCCTTGAATTTGTGTCTGTTTTCAATGTTCATTGGTGTTTTTTTTGCTGTGGATAGTTATTGTTTGTGATTTTCACTTTTTCAGTATGTTAAAATCTTCATTCATTTGCTTATTTTTTTCTGCACTGTAGAACAGATGAAATACTGTATTCTGATTTTGATGAATTACCTCAAATGGAATGACTTAGGCTTGAGAGACTTGAGGTGGTTCCTGATAACACTGTTTCACACATACTGTTGACAATTGTATGCAATGCAATAAAGCTATCTAAGAAAACAGGCTTATCCTACAAAGAGATAGTACATAATACAGTGATGTAATTGCATGGTAATTTTATATTTCACAAAATTACAATAATTTACTGAGTAGTTTTACCAGTAACATTTATTCTTTCTGCTGCTTTTTTAGCTAAGGTTTATTAAGCTGTAACCTATACAATGTTGTTCCGCTGGGTTAGCACTGGCTTGTCAATTTTTTCTTTAATAATATGCTTGTCTGGGTTGGAACTAGTCATTTCTAATCAAGTAATGGTTGGAGGTCCAACAATTATGACTCTTGAAGACAAACTTGGATTAATGAAAGCGTTATACAAAAGCAACTCAGTGAGCCGCAATCTTAATGAAGCTGTATGTGCAACTCAGCAGGTAAAAATGAAGGTTTGACTTGCTCTTTGTTAGCTTTATGGGTTCATTAAATGTTAGTTTTGCTTAAAATAGAGGAGTTGCAACCTATACTTCACAGAAGCTTTAGAGAACATGTGCTGTAAAAAGGTAGTTATGGAGGATTAACTATGGCTAAAAATTAGCGTGCTCTTGTTATTTGACATTTTTCCATGCTAAGCTTGACATAAATTTGCATTGGAAGCAAAGTATGTAGGACTAATCAGTAGAACATCTAGCCTGCCAAAAGGGAGTCTGTTCTTACTGGAAGGGCAGTTTTTCATTATACTTTTCAGAACCACCAGATTTTCTATATACCAACACCCGTTCAAACTTGACTAGGAGTCTATCACAACTAGCTATTTAGACGGTGATACCAGTAGACTTTAACTGATAAGGCCTTTCTGGGCTGATATAGATGTTTTTCATCGTCAATAACTAATATTTTTGTACTATTCATAGCATAATTAGAAGACAATAAAGTGCATTTTTTCCTTCAGTATATATTTAAGTCACATGAAAAAATGGAATAATTACATAAGTTACTAATGGAAAAGCACACTGTGGTAAGTTCGAAACATATTACAAATAAGCAATAAAATATGCAAATGACACAAGTAAACAAGAGCAAAAAATATTATGAAAATGACTTCACATAATACGTGACCCATTGGAAACACTGATGAAACTATTACTTCACTGCGATGAAGAACTTTACAAACAGACCAGGAAAAAGTGGGGAATATGTGAATGTCATTCCTGTGAAATCTGACTAGCTCGCTGCAAATTTTTGCAACAACACTACACATTTTTAACTCTTTGGTGATTTAGTTGTATGTACATTTTTGTGGCGTATATAATATAGCTTCATTATTTTTGAAACATTTTCAATTATGGTTGAATTCACCTGGAATGGGCAAGCAAGAAGAACCTTGCTTTGTGTGACACTACTATCAGCTTTTTTAGAAATGTATTGGTTAACTTATGGAGGTTCAATGTTTAGGAACACTAACTATATATATTGCTTCTTCAGTTGGCTTTGATATATTTATTATATGTACATTGTAATCACATTTCTTTTTGGTCCAAAACTACAAGTTTATTTTAGCACTGTTTGCAAAAAGTTTTGAAACTTGTTATTAATTCTAGTATTGTATGTTTGCGCATACACATGTATCAACAGGTGAACCACGCATTTATTTATTTATTAACAAACAGCCAATGATGGCAGGTCACTGCCTGAAGAGGTCATTGACAACGCAAAGGTTAACATAAATGGAGACACACATACACACACAAAACAATACAAAGAGAAAACATGGCAGATGGTAAGGTTATATCAAAAAGGATGGGTGCTTTGACAAAAACAAGCACATCTGTTTAAACAGGCAGAAGGACGGATATTTGGAAAGTTCAGGATGTTCAAAGAGAAGTATTTTGATTATTTCCGTGCAATTTAAGGTAGCAAATTCAGTGTGGGAAAAGAAACATTTGGCATGATGTATAGGTGTAAGGACATTCAAGAAATACGTGAAGTTTGGTTTTAATATCACCACAGGTGTTGGGTATCAACAGGTGTTGCTAATAATTTTGAAAAAAGTGTCTTTCATCTGCAACGGGGTTACAAATCTTTTACTAAAATACATGAGTGCGGCTTAAGTGTATTCACAACACAAATTAGCAGTTTGGTGTTTCTCAGAACACCTAAAGAGTACTTGGTCAACAACAAAATAACTGCACTTGTATGTACAATAGTTATAACTGAGAAGTAAAACAGTTGCATATTATTTGATAGGTTGTTGCAGGAACGAAATACGTGATCTACTACAACCAAGGAAGTGAAACATGCAGTGAATGTAAAGGACATGTTTCGGTAAGTTACCGCGACCTAATCTGCTTGCAGTGTAATAAATAAGAAAGTTTGTTATGGCTGCTTTTGTTATATAAATATCTAGTTTTATCTTGAATTCACTGGTGTGGCTTCGCAGTCTATAGTGGCTTAGTCTTTGCCCAGTCATTACTTCTCAACATATAGAGCTAGACAGCTGTTCAAACTCTCTAAAAAAGCAGAAAGACTCCTTACTTCGATTGAAAAAAAAATCTGGCCACTTAAGGATTTGAATTTTTTTTGGTGTGATATAATTTGGAGGAGGTAAAGGGATTTTCAAATGACATCATCAAGACCTGTGAAATAGGTTCAAGTGGCAATTCAACCATTTTGTTTCTTTTACTATAAACTAAGCAACAATTGGCATCTTCAGGGCCCTTGATTGGCCATCTAGCATTGGTATGAAAGTGGAAAATTTTCTGTGAATGTTAGTAGTGAACACACATAAGCTTCGCCATACAGCATGCATATGAATAAAGTATTAAAGGTAAACAACTTAGGAAAGAAAGAGTGCAATTAATTTTTTACGTCTACTTATTTACAGACAAAATTATAGTTGGCTGTCTTCTTTCGCATATGTACATATAGAAAATAATGTTGGTTGTTGTCTTTTCACTGTGGATATGTCTTTGCCTGCAAATCCTGTTCATGCATCTAACTCCTTGGTGTCCGGCTGCTTTCGGGGATTTTCAGAAAAAAAAACACCTAAACAAACGTGGCTTTGCGTGGGAATTTTATTCGGTCCAGTATGTTCTACAGACCCGGAAAAGTCTCAAAAGACGTGACAAGTCTTCTAGTCTGCACATGAAAAAAGATTTTTAGCTTGGGGATGGGGGTGTTTTGTGAGTGACATCATAAGTGGAGGACTTTTAGGCCACCTTGGCCCACTTTGCCTGCCCCTGGGCGACAACTGTTAGGTGGTAGTATTTCGCTAAATTTTTTACTGGAAACTAGGCGACAATCCGAGTCTTTTGAGACTTTGGATGACCTGCTGGGGTTTCGGGTTCAAAAGTTATGATGTAAGTTAGTAAAAATATTTGACTAATTAGATAATTAATTAATTTGTTTATTTAAGATCATAACTTTTGAACCAAAAACACTAGAAAGTCGATCAAAGGCTCAAAAGACTCAGACTTGAGCCTAGTTTCCAATGAAAACTTCAGCGAAATACTTTGGCCTAGTGGTTGGGCTCTAGGCCAGGCAACATAAGCCAAAATGACCCCAAAACTACTTCACGTATGACGTCAGTCACAAAAAATATGCACCCCCATCCAAAAAAATTTTTTTCGAGTGCAATCTACTAGACTGGCTGATCCGTTTAAGCCCTTGAAGAGCTCTCTAGCGCAATCGCCAGAGGAGCTAGGGCGTTGGTAAGGCAACTGAAAACTGCTGTTTTTTAGGCCGAAATCGAAGTACGAATATATCGTATGCCAGCTCTCAAAGTGTTAAAGTTTCTGGTCGTGCGGCACTAGTGCACAATCACATTTCTGCAACCCTACATTAGTGGTTGCAAGTAACGGACAAAATTATGATAAGTTAATCCCCTGTGAAATCCCAATTTTGGACTTGCTTGATAGACATCTGTGGAACTTTAACTTGCACACTGTCTGTCAAAAGAAATCCTTTCACAGCCATAAATCAGGCAATATTATCTTGTCAGAGTGCATATTTTGCCTACTGAGTAGGTGTCATTAGCTCTGCTAAGTGCAGGAAGTGTAGAATTTTACTGAAACCTACAAGCAGAAAAGCTAGCAACTGGGATAATTTGATTGAAGAGAATGCCATATCAGCAACCCTTTTTACAGAGGATAGGAAAAGGCCACCATAAGAACAACTGAGCAAAACAAACTATCAAGTATACAGTGCTAAACCATACAAAACTAACAGTATATTAATCCCCAAGCTACATCATGATATACTTGCGAGAATACATTGACACAGCCATGTGGCAAGTCTCGATGATCGCAACGGGTAAAAGGTGCTAAACAAGATGAAATGGTAAAAGTAAAACCATTCCAAAACCTTCCATTACGTAGCAAGTGACTGCATTACAACCATACAAAACTCAATAACATTAGGTGAAGTCAGAAGGTTACTATGACATAAAGCAAGCAAAGCAGCAAAGGGCATGACTCTTCTCAGTTACTAAAGCATTTTCAGGAGTTCTCAACACAATGCAGGTGGAAGCCATGAAGCTTTGTAAGTCAGTTAGCTTAAACACCGATGCTCTGCAAAGAGTCTTGATAAACAGTGTTGTGGTTAAACTGTCCTGAGGCGTTTTACTGAGTTATAGCTATTAGTAGCACACTTATCAATGGTAAGCCCATACTAACACAGTAACATTACATATGTATATGCATATTAACATCAGTACTGTACTGCAGTCAACTGAAACATAAGAAAATCATGATAGCAAGGAGAAAAAGTAAACAAAACAACACGAAATTAAGAAACATAAATATGCCACTGGCAAAATGACAAAATAAAGTCAACAAACAATCAAACGAAATCAAAAAAACATTTTAAAGCAGAAAAATCCACAATCAAACAACTAATTGAAAGATAAAATTTAGAAATGAAAAAGATGAAATGGGTGAAACCTAAAAAACAAAGAGTGAATCAAACAAAAGCACCTACCAAAGAAAACGTTGTAGCCAAACAGTGAAAACATGTGAAGAAATCAAGATCAAGAATCTATCAGGCAACACAAACCAAGAGTATGTAAAGCCAAACTGGATTAGAGATTTCACTGGACACCATCTGATGCACTGTTGCATTCAGTGTTATGCATTTGTAACTTGGTGTTATACAGATTTTTTCTGAAATTAAACAATACTTAATTCACTTAAATATCTTCTGGTGAGTTTTTTTTTTTTGAAATTGTGCAATCCTTCTAGTTTCAATTCTAAAGGGTAATCTGTACAAAGTTTATATTTTTTCTGAAATTGGCAATGTTTAGTCAGTAGATACTTTTTGTTGGACATCATTAGAAACCCTGATCTGACGTGCTAATATCAACCCATGCATGTACACACATTTAGCATTCATAATCACAAGATTCTACTTGCATAAAAATTTAGGATCTTCTTCAATATTGTTTTTAAAAGCACTTTGTTATAATCTAAAATGCTATGTCATAAATGTAAATCTAAATCAGGAACAAAGTACCTGTACAATAAAATGTGGATAAGCTGTCAGAGGCAAGTGGATGTAATATCAAATAAAAAAATGCAAAAAACTTGAATCAAACATATATGTGCAAGTTTTTCAGTGATGCAGATGATTTACTGATGTGTCACTTTTATTTTTGTTTGCCACTGCTTCTGGCAGAAGTTGTTTTGTTCTTTTAGATATTAATTACACTTCAAAGTAGCATGTCTAGCTGTTGCTGCTAAAACTTTGCTACAGTTAGTTCAGGCTTATTTATTCTGTTGTTCATAATTTGTGTACCTGTGGTACCCATCATCCATTCTCATTGCAAAACAAGTGAAAATATGGTGGCAGTTTAGAAAGGTGAAGAAAACTGACACGCATTCCACTCTCAAACGTGTTGTTCTTGTTCTTGGTCCTTGTTGCTGAACCCAAATCTATCTAGCATTAGGTATTACATGCGTGTACTGTCTGTATGTTGCAGCTGATAGATCTTCATGTGGTGACTACAGGTAAATAAGCTGTTCAATCCATGTTATGTTACGTTATTTGATTTGTGTTTACAATACGTACCTTGCTGTGAAAAGCTTAATATTGTTATCTATAACAGTATCAAACTTTTAATTTATCTTTTGTTAGATTCAACAATATTGGATTAAGATACTCATGTGAAATGAAAAACGTCTTACTGGCATTTAGTGACCTACAAAAACTGTAAATTGACTACAAGAACAGTCTATTTACTGACAGGGTCAGACATGTGGTAGCTAATTTTGTATATATCTAATAATGCCTCCGATTCCAGTGCAGTCGTTTAACATAAATTCCTGCTGTACTTCAATGCCAAATTCATGATTATGTTATTTAACTTGGTGTGCAGACAATTGAGACCTGTTCATTTGAGACCACATTCACATGAGACTTTTTCATTATATACCAGCATTCTTTTGAGATCACATTTATTTTACGCCATGTTAAAGTGAAGCTGTGTTTTCATTTACTGTGAATCACATTTTTCTGATCTGCCTGGACTACCATCCACTTCTTTGCGGTGACTTGAAGCTTTGCAAGGTGACCCTATTCATTTGAAAACAAGGTTGCCCTTATGTTTCCGGGGTGACTCAGGCTGGGTTGTAAATGCACTCACACTTTAAAACACGCAGAGGCCAGAAAACTCTGCATACCTCAGGTTTGGAAGGGAGCGTTGCACCTCTGCAATGTCACTTTTTTAGACCAAGTCAAAGAATTATGTTTTGTGTTCCTGCCCGCTTCCTGTATCGAGGCACTACAATATTTTCAGTTTTTAACTGAAAAATAGAAGACTAGAAAAAAATGTCTTTTTGCATTGGTCGAAACAATCGCAGGAGAAAATCAAATTTTGTGGCTTTTGGGAAGAGAAATGCAACTGCGTATGAGCAAAACATATGACACGTGATCTCTACAAATGCGACTGTTTTGGCAGATAACGTTAATTCCGAAGAATACCAGAATTCACTAAAAATTTGAGATGACGACTATCTTGATATATATTTAGTAAAAATGAAGAAGTCCCGCATCTTCATTATTTTAAAAAAATTTGGGCAAGAAACATTCTCATTATTTAGCCCAATAGCAATATGCTATCTCAGACATGTGAGATTTTCTTCGGAATTAACATTATCTGTTAAAACAGTCACATTTGTAGAGATCACGCAAAAATATATAATGGTGTTTTAAAGTGCGAGTGCATTTACAACCCAGCGTGAGTCACCCCTGGACATGGAAGGGCATAACTTTGCAAAAATTGAAATGAATAGTCACCTTGCAAAACCTCAGGTCTCCCGAGAAGAAGTGGAAGGTTGTAAATCATAAAAATGTGATTCACAGTAAATCAAAACAGCTTCACTTCAACGTGGTGTAAAATGAATGTGATCTCAAATAAATGTGGTCTCAAATGAATGTAGTCTCAAATGAATAGATCTAAAATGAATGTTCTCAAATTAATGGTCTTAAATCAATTGCTCTCAATAGTCATAGAACCATTTAACACAACTAAAGGCTCCGGATTTGCTGTAAGCTTTTGAAGAATCAGCCAACTAGGCTCTCGCTTCTTTTCGCGATGATTCAAACTTGCACATACGAGTGTATGTATTCAAATAGTTATCTCCATTAAGGTGAAAGGCTGGAATAGATCAGAAAAATTTCTAGAATAGGAAATCGAATTCACGTAACATTACGTTTCCTCAAGTCTACTATCTTATTCAACTATTCAAGCCTTTCAACTTCACAGAGACTAGTTAATTAAATATGTTGTTTGAAGTTGCAACTGTTTTTGTTGCTTCAGTGCTGGTCACTGTGCATGTCTATGGATAAAAACATCATTCCTTGTATCAATATGTTTTGTTACTTTTTTTCAAGCAATTTAAAAAAATATTGTTTTGTTTTGAAGTGTCATGTCGTCATTTGGGAGCAGCTCTGGAGAAAGCCGTCAATTCTGAGAAATGAACTTCAGTGTGGTGGCCAAGGTGGGTATTTTTCATGATACTTCATGACAGAATTGGCGATGCTTGCATTAGACTTGATCTTCCGGAGTAATTATATTGTTTGTTGATTTCTTTTTCGCAATTTTTTCCTCACGGTTGTTTCGTACTATTTGATGTCAATGGTTTTTCATTTTATAAAAAGTTACAACGATCTATGATCTGGAGTTGTGATTTTGGTGGGAAGTTTATTGTACAGAGTCGTGAGAGGGCGTCACAGTGAACTTGCAGCGAATCGTACAGTGCAGTGTTTAGCGCTGTCGTGGATTGCAACAAAGCGATAATTTTCAGATGGTAAAATTGACAAATTTGCCTTTTGACTGTAAGGTTGTTTTTTTCACCAAGAAAATTCGATATGCATTCTGGTTTCGATTGCTTTTACGAGCGTGAGAGTTCCTTTATAGTGCACCTGGGGAGCGTAACTGATGATTCTCAACATTAAAATCAAATCACGTCGGTGTCGTAAAGGTCTCTTGTGGAGACGCGAACCCAGGATGCAGGGGCGGTGGAGTTTCAGCAGCACTACTAGCAATAGAGCCTTCTCCTCCCGATCAGGCTAGCAATAGAGCCTTCTCCTCCCGATCAGGTTAACTTGTAATGCTAGTGCTGAACTNCCCCCCCCCCATTACAACCAGATGATTTCCTATTTGCGTGACGTGACGTCACAGTGCCAACCTCGTTTTTCATGGATATCTTCTGCTTTCTTTCTCAGTAGAGATTTCGAAAAATTAAACGTAGGAAAAATTTCGTGTTAAAGAACCTCGATAATTTCACTTTTTCCATATAAAATCTATTTGAGCGTTTCTGTTTTCAGAAATCAGTCTTATTCGACCATGGCTAATCGTAGCATGACAGGTATTAGCTCTACCATCCTCATTTGACTTTCTTTATTGCAAACGCACCATAACATCTAGGGTCCTTTTGTGCATAGTTGCTGGATTGAAAGGTCGGAGATACTGCAATTTTTGAACAGGTTCACCTGTAAAGTCGGAATGTATTGGAATACATAGTAGCAGGAATTCACAGTTGATTAATTGTTTCTCTGGTCACAGTAATTGTGTATGTACAGACTAGCTCAGTTCATCTCTCTTATGCTCTCTTTCATCTCTCTTATGCTCTCTCATCACTAGCTCAGTTCATCTCTCTTACGCTCTCTTTCTCTCTTATGCATCTCTCTTATGCTCTCTAGCTCAGTTCATCTCTCTTACGCTCTCTTTCTCTCTTATGCATCTCTCTTATGCTCTCTAGCTCAGTTCATCTCTCTTATGCTCTCTTTCAAAGCTGTAGGCAACCCTTGCGAACGGCACCGTCCGAAGCGAGATCTGTCGTCATCAGTTTTAACAATGGACAAGAAGCGACCGGCTGAACCTGAACCATTCGACCCAGAAGTGAAATACTGGTTTGACTGGTTCATAAAAAAGTATGGGAAGCCGTACAGGTGATTTGTGTGTTTAATATCAGTTAACAACAGACTAGATTGTGTTGCGGGAGATTGGAGATAGAAGTAAAATTTGGCAGGAGTTTATTGCTTCATGAACGTTGCTGTGTTTTTTTTGCAACATATTTTGCTTGTAGTTTTCGTTGCATTCGTAAAATCGGGCAATAAAATGTGAGAAACCGAAGCAGTAATGTGACGAACTTTCACGAGGGGATAGTTGCCTTCAGAAATTTTCGAAGCAAACCCGGGAAACGGCCAGAGTTATTGAGGTGCCCAACAACCAGCAGGCTTCACGTCGCATCCCACAAGGAGAGATATGGCCAATTTGTTGGGTCCAGTTGCGGGGGGTGCCAGAGTGGAGAAATGTTTCCTACCTGTCTATCGGTTTCTTAATAATTATCTTCATATCTGATCGGTTCTTCATATACAGACTGATTGCCTTGTATGGCTAGGCAGCTCAGTCTGCCCTTCTGATGAGACCATTTGAACCCTTAAAAAGTTAATTGATCCATAGCTGGGACCCTGTTAGGTTTCACTGTCAGGTTGCACCATTCAGGCGCGGAATGGACCTGAGAGTAATGATGGCTACAGTTTTGCCAAAAATGCAGAGCTCCCGAGCTGTCCCCCCATCAGTAGCTGCAGTTGAGCTCCATGCCAGGAATACCAACTGGGTGACCTGTTCATTAAATAGCAGAATCGTAAGC
>JGI24021J15306_10012144_pt1 | contig 10694 bp, 5 predicted proteins | sample Ectturendosymbi1_FD_15306 | JGI IMG/M metagenome (IMG submission 15306) | reverse complement strand
GCAAAGAAAAACAGACGTCGCGGCTGGACCTGGTCAAGAAAAGTGTTGATGTGTTAAAATTGAAATAGTATATATGACATAAATGTTATAGTAAATAAGGTTGCCTGTACTTTAGTGAGAGCAAAATATTTTTCTAAAAATTTCAGCCCCCCCTTAAAAAATTCCTGCGTGCGCCTCTGGTTGAGGTGAACGTTCTTGCCCAAGGATCGCTTGGGCGTTTCACTCAGTGAAAATGGCCGTGGATCGAATACCCTACCTTCCAACTGAAAGGCGGACACTCTACTACTGAACTATGGCCGCCCCGACTGTTGTATCGACTTAAGCCCGAATTTAGATAAGTAAAGACTTCTCTCTCTATCTGCCAACTAGAAATAGCAATTCGCATTCCTTTGCAAAGCAAAAGTTACGAATTAGAAAACTGCTTTGTTGTGGAGTGTGGATGAGAACGAGTAAAAAATTACGACGTACTTTCAAAATATCCATGACAGTATCATACCTGAAGTGGCCACTTCACTGATGTCCTTCGATTGAATGAAAGCCATGTGTCCGAGGATGCTGAAGATGACCAAGGAAGCCAATATTGACGTCAGACTGCATGTGCCGGCCACGAATATGCATTGTCTGCAAAAAACACAGTAACAGCTCTCACTAACCAATCAGGGCTCAGCATCTACCACTACCGAAGCAATGCAGGTGGTTTTCTGAACTGGCGCACCGGCTTACTTTGCAGTAACCTCTTACTCCCGGCAAAATAAAAAAATGTCGATCTGTTCGTCAAAACGAGTTGCTGATAAACGCTTAGTTGCAGGTTTGGATCAGCACGCACGCGTACAACGTGTGTGCGTCGTTAAACCTATCATGGCCTTTCCACCAGTAAGGACCGGAAGCAGAAGCAAACCTTAGATTACTCAAGCCCGGTGCGTCGCACGCTTAAAGAGACAAAAATGCCTCTCAATGAACGGTGTCAACGATTGACTTATTGCTTTGGCCACTCTGCTCACTCACACGCATTTAAAATCTGCTAACGCTATTCGCCCTGTCCCGCCTTTATCCAATCCCCCCCAAAGTTACCCCTTTTTGGCCTGGCTGGGAGATATCAGTTCTTCCGTTACTTTTCGTAGCGTTGTTCGTAAAAAGCCATTCAGTGTCAAAAAAAGACCTTGACAAGATTTTAGCTCCTTTCGTTGAAAAAGGTAAGCAGTGGAGTGTACCAGTACGTCCGTTTGGAAGGATTTCCCTGCCTCTCTCACTACCTTTTAGCTTGCAGCCAGGGCCGGATCCAGGATATAACGGGTTCCTAAAACACTTTGTGCTCATCTAAGGTCCGTTAACTCGAGACGCGATATCGTTTATATTTCAGTTTGTGTCATAACGATGAGGAAATTTTGTGGCACGTCTCCCTACTGTAAAAATCATCCTCCATTCTAAAATTCACTGAAGTTGATTGAAACAAATGTAAAGTTAACAAACCTTTAATTAGCTGACAAGTTTACTTAGTAAGCTGCACAAGATTCTATCCCCCTAACTTCTGTATTGCGACCCGTCGTAACGTTCAACGTGGATGAGTTATAGGTAGTATAGATTGGCTGCAATAATATGGGCAATGATCCTAGATTAAGAAATTACAGAAGGCTCTTAATTCTTGTGAAAAGCGAACATTTCGTTTCAGAAGAATCCTTCTTTTCTATTACTTTACCGGGTTAGGTTTGCTTGGTTGAGCTGCTGACAAAACAACAATTTCTAGCGCGCCAGGGTGCCGCTAAACAGCAGAAAAAGAAACTTGCCTGAGAACAAATTAAAAAAGCGACTCAAAACTAATTGCGAAGGTTGCAACTTCAAAGTTTAAAGGCGAATCTGTCATTCCATGATCTGATTTAGAATGATGAATTAGAAATAAATGCATCTGACGAAAAACAAAAAGTGTGTGGGAGCAATTTATGAAGGCGCAGAGTTTTTAGGAATAACAAGCTTCAAACTTGTTTGACAAGTTCATAAAAGCTGTAAAGGAGTGCACAACAACACTACAGAAACATATGTGAGAGTTTTTGTATAGGCGTACAGCAATTTTGAACATAATATTGTCATACAAAGTGCATAAGGCGCACAAGTTTATGAACGATCCCAGGTATTAAGTTGGTGCGTTTGGTAAACAAACGCACTAACAAAACTTTGAAAAGGTTCGGAATATGTAGGAGTGTGATCGCGTTCTGCTCCAAATTTTCCTTATCCAGTTGAACTCGAATTACCCATCTGACAGCTACAAACAAACATTTACGCTTAAGAGACACAGGTCTGGCAAATAGAAGAACATGAAATGAACAGATAAAGACCACTTGCAATTAATGAATCTTCAAACCGTTTTCACAAGCCTACTTTAAATGCAACCGACATTTCCGGAATGAATTAAAGTTCTGTTTTACAAAGTTTGAAACCTCCAGTGTACAACAGCTCCTGGAAAATTTGACCGGCTTTGCAAGCCCAGTTAGTGGTTAGCTCGCAATAGAGTTTCGGCAAACATGTCATGGCAGCCACTTCTCTGCGGGCGGCAAATAACCACGTTACTCACGAGACCTGGATAACAACGATCGCAAACATGTTTTGTGTTTTGAAAGCAGCTGTTGAATAACACGACGCACTCTCAGGGGCCCTTGAAACAGGTCGAGCATCTTTACGTATTTCTTCACACAAAGGGCCACGGGAGCGAATTGGCTGTTGTTGTGTAGGAGCGGAGCGTGAAGGGCTTTGGTTGTGAAAGGGATTTTACACGCTTTGAGTTCGCTTTAAAAAATTATATCAAATTAACTACAAGAATGTCATGATGAATGCCGCGGCATGCGACGCCAACTGAGACCTGTGCTTTACAACGCGCCCTTTGCAAAATATTAACCTGCATCTGCTGGTCATATTGCTTTGCTTCCGCTCACTGAAAGAAAAAACCGAAGATCCGGCCCTGGCACGCTCAAACCATGTCACTTACCTTCAGCTAATCAACGGCCACAGAAGGCACAGCACACACATATCCTGGTTGATGAGACGATGGAAAAACAACGACGGAGTCCTGCACGGGGCCTGACAGTTGCAAGTGTTCCCGCGGGACCGTTAGTTTTAACTTGTTTTCTTTTACTTATGTTTCAAATAAACAGATCAGAATATCTGTAACCAACGCTGCGAGTTGCGCTTTTACTTCGAAAACTGTAACGGTCTGAAAGTCGCCACAAATGTCAGATTTAAACCTTCTTATTGCGGCGCATGTGCTGGGGTTAGGTCTTGACTAAAAATACAAGTAACCAATGCACAAAAATGCACGTAGCATTTCCTTGACAAAGGTTATCAATATTTTCAACGTCAAAAGTTTCCACAATCTTATCATGTCTCACAGTACGTGCTATAGTGACGTAACAACCAACGCACACGCGTACGTTTTGCAAAATATGTTTGTGTTCAAAATCTGGTCCGAACACTGCGCCGCGCAGGACTCCAATAAATACCTGTAGCAGTTGTTTGAAAATTTGTTGAAGCTTCCGAAAGTGATTAAGACTGTGAAGCAAATACCGTACGAGTAAATGATCTGGCCACCAGCGTCCACCCAAACCTGAACGGCATTATTCTTAGCGGCATGAAATTACACAATTTACGTACACCTCGCTTAGCCGAGGGCGAACGCCGCTTACCTGGGACTCGGCAAGTTTGGTGAAATTTGGCCGCAGCAAATAAACAATCCCGTCGGCGGCACCGTCCAGCGTCGACCCCCTTACCAGCAAAATGAACAGGAAAACGTAAGGGAGGGTGGCCGTCACGTACACCACCTGCGATCAGCAACTCAGAGATTGAAAGCAGTCAAGCGAGTTCGCTTCACCGAGCCAACGATGCCGCATGCCAGCTTCGCGGTGCAAAGAAGCATCACTACGACGGAAACAGGGAAAAGGGAAGACGGGTATTCCCGCTGTACTGAGACCAGAAAACCAGTGTATTATAGTAAATTGTTAGAACTTGCAACTGTTGGGACTTTGATGGTTGTGACGAACGTATTGTACTGTAGCTTACGATTCCACGAAGGTCCCTACCAGTTGAGGAGCCAACACGTTGCTGCAAGAACGCGGGTCAGCCCCCAACTAAGCGGCCTGACGTCTTGAGACTACTAAGCAAAAGCAAGGCGAGATGAGGGCTCTCGCCACTTTGTCGCTAACAACTCTCCAGTAGCACTTTACGTTTGGTTTCCTCTTTTGGTAATACTAAGATTTAAACAAAATCAATACAATCGAATATGAAGTCAGAACAACGTAACGTTAAACGGTTCGGTGTAGAACAACGGCGGACAAAAGCACAAAGCCTTCAGCCAGTGCGACTGGAACCAATTGCCTTAACGTTTGTTAGCAGGCTATCATGTTTGCGAAAAGGCTAACAGTTGACAAGCACGCTGCATCGAATCACGAATGCAAATCACAGACATTGCCTGATATTACGCATTAAAAATGCACGAACCTATAAAGCACATCTAAAGCACTCTTAGCACTATCTTTTCAAATATTTAACATTGGCTCAGCAGCAATACAAACTCGTTGATTGATAATTATGTGCGTGTCGCTCCACTGCATCGTTTCACGAAGACACTTAAGAGTCGTTATCGCAGTTTTACAAAGACTTACTTTTCCACTAAATCGGGCGCCTTTGAAGATGCACAGATAAATTATTATCCAAGATGCCAAAAAGCATAAAAGCAAGGACCAGTTAGTTATGGTTCCCATTTGATGAAGACCGGAAGACTGACGGAGCACGTCGTATCTGGAACAAAGGCCACTTTTGAGGCAAACTGACATTTCCAAGCCGTGAGGCTGATCAAAAGCAGAACCAGGACGCAGCAGACGCACGCGGTCACGCCACGAAGTCTGTTGGCGTTTCTCGCAGCCTTGCGTAAGATTTTCGCATGNTTCTAAGGCAAGGAACTCCCGTCATGAAGTCTGCTGCTGTGTTCTTTACGACGGGGTCTCCAAACTACGACCCGCGGACCGCCGGCCAAATCCGGCCCGCGAAGCAATTTCAACCAGCCGCAAAGACATTTGGCAATATTTAAAAAATAACATATTTACGAAAAACTTGCATATTTGGTAGAATGCAACATATCCCGAAACAATCACGTTACGTAAGATGTCGGGCCCTTGAACAGTTGTGCAATGGCTCATGGCTTAAGTGGCCCTCGGACAAAAAAGTTTGGAAACCCTGTTTTACGAGAAAATGGTAAGTTCGTGCTTTCACATAAAGGAAAAAAAGAAGAGCAGACTTTCACCTCACGCCTTCACGGAACTGCAAACGGGAATTGACCGTAAAGGACAGCAGATGTCTATACTGGGGTGAAATGTAAAAAAAAACTCATTGGGAACAACTAACTTCAAGTTCGAGTCATACCTCCAAAATTCGATTTCGGGACTGCTGGCGTTGGAGCTCACTCCGCTTTCAGTCATTACTTTGCTCAGATTTCCGGTGTCGTTGAAATTATCCGATGTGCTCTCTAGTTCCACACAGTCTATGGTGTTCCATGCGTTGCCTGCACAGGTGGGAGATAAGTATAAGCTACAATCCCAAGCGAAACAGGCGTCCAAACAATTTAAATTACTGGAAAATTTCGAAGACATAATATCAACACAAAACAGAAAATGCACAATTTTTCAACTTTTGTACAGTTTAAGTAGAATATGTTAGGTTTGCACAGGAAGCAGTATGAGAGTGACGCCGAAACGCTAAACTAGGTAGGTTATGAGTAACAGTCAGTCGCCATCCAAGTGGGTTCTAAGTTCACTGAATCTGATTTCAGGTTTGATCCAGGTTTTTAATTTGTAACAAAATTTATTTGAATCGTTGAGTAGACCTGGTTAAAAATTGAATGGTAAGTTAATAAACTAGAGACACGAGCCTACGCGTGCGTCTTCAAAAATATTTGAACAGCTTATGTTTGTACAAAAATATTGTTGGCAAAAAATTTGTATATGTGATATTCTTCGAGAAAAACTGAATCTAGGTGTCACACACCAAATCAATATTGCATTACGTTATTTTTTTACTTTACAAACCTACATATGGCCTAAAATACACTCTAAGTTAGAGCCTTCTTGGACACGGGGCCCGACTGGAAGCTATCGCTCCAATCGGTTTAAGGCTGGCCCTGATAATGCTCTTGGCCATTTTTATGAACCACTTAAAAGCAAGCAAGAAATTTCCACGTAACGGCGATTAATACGGACAAGCAGCTTACCCTACTGTTTTGCACCATTCATTTGGAACTGCGGTACAGACTTACTGAACAAAAGTTGCCATTACAATAACCCTTTTCACGAGATTAATGCGCACTGAGTCGGAAAGCTCACATGCCGTAAATGATGCACTATAGTACCAAAGTTAGAATGGCCACCTGTACGGTGCGCTTGCCANGAAATGCAGTAATACTGGATTCTTTCTGGACTGTAAGGTTGCTGATAAAGCCAACACTGCAGCAGTTTTTGAAAGCGCAACAGTGTGTTTTTGCATCGACGGTCTTGTGTAGCACATGTTTCCATAAAATGAAGGAAACGGAACAGCTTTCACTCGGGTTATAGGATGATTCTATAACCTTCTATAACAAAAAGAATTCGTTGCTTAACCCATATTTGCCGTTATACCATTTGTGTTTTGCGGAGCTGTTGAACATGGCGTTGTCCTTGGTTTGCTAGGCCTGTTTTTTTCGGTCATTTTCCAGTCATAGACCGAAATGATTTTGAAATGGCCGAAAAAATTTAAGTCATTTCGGTCAGAATGTCTGAAATTATAGGCTAAAAAACACTGTTACGGCGAGTTTTATTACAACTGTGAGACAAATGACCAAAATGTTTTATGTGACCAACATTTCTCAGCAAAAAATGACCGAAATGTCTCAGCGAAAAGAAAACAGTGCTAGGCTACTTTGTAGTGGCAGATTTGGGCATCCGATTCTATCCTAAAAATTCTGTTTTTAGGACAAGAGTCCAATTTAAGAATTGATTAAGATGAGCGTCACATAACTTCACTCATGCGACATCAGTGAGCAGTAGGTCACTTTCAAACTGGGGTTCTCCTTCACGCGTGTGAGGTACCTTCACACGGACTAGATAGAGTAGTACTATGTTGCATTGTCTGGTTATCGTAGTCTAAAAGTCGTGAAAAATTTTGACAGCAGTACGCTTGTTGTCCATGTTGCAGGCTAAAAGCCTCTGTTTTCGAAATTTCTAATGCTTCTTTGCAAACACGTTTTTCTCTTTTTTCATATTTCCCCGTATCTTAAGCTCCGCTTAGTATAATTTTGAAATCAGTGCAACCTGAGCCTATCAGTAAACACGTTCTAACTTGTTGCTGGTGATATGCTAAATCAGAAACTGTATGCGGAACAACTGAAACTGATAAGGAACGTAATGTACGTCTACGACGGTCGACATCGAACAAATGAGCGAAAAAGAGAAAAAGGTGTCGTTCGACTAAAGCTATGCTAAAACACGCACTGAAACATCTCGTGATGCGCCGTAGCGGATAATAATGCTGAGAAAACAAATGTTGATGTCTAATTTACTTTACATGCGCTTTAAAAAGGGTTTTAAACATAACAAAGGAGTGCGTGTTATCCGCGATTTTCGCTTGTTCTCGGCACACGAGGGTACTGACAGCAGGGGCGTAGCGTGGTTAGATGGCGCCCGGGGCAAAAACCAAGTTTGGCGCCCCCATGTATGAACCTGAGGTCTTTTGGAAGCCAATTTACTATATTGAAGAAGGTACTTGCGCAATTGTTGGGACTTTTCGGCGCCCCCACAGTGAATCAACGCCCGGGGAATTACGCCCCCTTGCCCCCCTCGTTACGCCCCTGACTGACAGCGATGAAGCTATGCCTGGTGGTTACGTGGTTGAATCAGCCCGTTTTCTTTTTTTATATTGTAAAACTGCCAACGCAACAGGCTCACCAGTCTCACAGCTGTTCATTACCCTTTTTGTTTTTAGGTGTTACGGCGGTCCAAATTTGGAAGGATTAGCGATGTCCTTGCAAATTCATTTACCAGTTATAAAGCAACTCACCGCAACTAGTCCATGGCAGCCTTCCAGGAGCTATGGAATGGAAGAGGTAGTAAATTGACCAAGCCATCACGACCATTCCGTAGATGCTGAAAGTTGCATCAATTATAGTACTTCCGAAACCTACTCCCTGCAAGATAGTGATCATGAAAACACACAACCTGCACTGAAGTTTGTGAATGAAATGAAAACCTCTTACTTTTAAAGAAGTAATTTGTTTTTCGAGAGATCACCTAACAAAATAAGGAATAAAATAGCAAACCAGCTGCAGAGAAACACACTATTTAAAAAAAAACGCTCATTCGTAGAATCCTTGAAAAGGCACAATCGTTTTCTGGCTTGCATCTACACAACTTTTCAACCAACTCTTGTTCGACGTTGTCCACTATAAACCATTAGTCAACTGTTCACATTGTACAGAATGGTTAGTAAACGGGTTTTTGAGTGTCAAGTTTCCGTACTACCTCCCATTGTTATGGCGAAGCGATCCGTAAATCTGTTAATTGTCTTTATGTCGAATTCTGACGTCAATGTCACAAACGCAATGCCAAATATTGCACAGATGCCTCCATGCGGCCGTCTGATCAAGCGTTACAAGGAGTAAATTTAAGCTGACGATTTCCCGATGTTGTGCTGTTCAGATTTTCTGAACTGCGCACAAGCGCGCAACCCGGTGCACGTTCAACCGATAAGCTTTAATAACGCGATAGTACCAACCTTCATGCAAGGCACGAGTTTCCACGCGTTGATAGCGCTTTGTTGAGTGTACTGACCGAGAGCAACTTCCAGGAAAAACAAAGGAATGCCGGCAATAGCGGCGCTCAAGAAGTACGGTATGAGAAAAGCACCTGCAAGAGTCGTGCGGTTCTGAATGATAACATGTTAAAGATATGCACATTACACAATAAACGTGGAAAAGTTCCTAAAAAAAACGACTTTCAATCGGGTGATGTCGTCAAGCAGCGGTAAATGAGTTCGCATGGTCGAATTCAAAGTTCAAAATAATGCAGCTGGCCTTCATTCGTCAATGAAGTTTGCAAAACAAATTTTTTGGAACCCAGCTCGAGCGGTTTTTCTGCAAAAAACGTGTTTTTCCGCATTATGAAGCATGAAGATGCAATTAACCCCGGGTTAGCTGGGCAATATTAGATTCCTAATTACTGGGATGGTGTTGTCTGTTGCACACAGCCATCTAGACGAGAATGTTTTAAACAGGTAGTGGATATTAGGGGTTTTTATTATGGAACTAACTAAGCACGTTGTTTAACACCGCCTTCCTCCATTAGTTAAGCTTATGAGTCCGCCTTGTGCATACGTCCACACCAGTGAACCGTCACCCCAGCGTATATGCAGTTGTTCACAAATCTAACCAGGCGTATACTGTAATTAATTAAGGGAAAGTGGGCTTGGTTTTGTTCGTCGGATTTTTATGTTGAGTTCACTGGAGCAAGCATCAATCAGTTTTCAGTTTTATTCAAGTTAAGGTCAGAATGTTGGGACATCGATAAAAATGCTGCAGACCAAGTTGTCACGTCTAGGACCCTTGACATTAAGGTAAGTTTCTCGTCAGGGTTTGAAGTTGCTGGCCGAATCGTAGCTGAAAGTGGAGTTGTGATGGAACTATATGCAGTCATATTTGAATTTGTTGAAGTCTGCTAAATGATCGGCATTACGCAGCGCGGAGATTCATCATCATCATTAAATACTACATACATGGTGAAGTAAAGTGGTAGAGCAGATGCTGACCAATTGATAGACAAGAGCTCAAAATAATACTGCCTGTGTCATAGCTTGCTTGAGTTACATGCTATACTTCGCAAGTTGAGGTTTCGTTTACATGTTAATTTCAAAATTTACCTTGACAGTGACTGGTCAGAAAGTAATCCGCGCTCACTCACGCATTTATCAGGCATTTGCAAGGATTAGCAAACCCAAGACACGACTAAAGTGGAACCAATGACTTTGTTCATGTCTACACAGTACAATATAATTCCACAACAAAAAAACTTAAACTCGTAACTTTGCAGGTAAAACAAAAGCTGCAGGTGCTTTCCTTTTAGTTTACTTTTAATTGTAACGGGCATTGGATCCTTTATAATATAATTTTAATTTCATGGGCTTTTGATCTTCCTTTTCATTATGATTCTATTGGCATTTAATCCTTTTTTATGAAGAAAACATGCCAAGCTGTCTTTTTCTGTGTATCTGATCGCCGCCAAGGTGAACGTACACCCACATGAAATTGAAACGTGCTGAAATTGAAAAAATCCCAGCAATTCCAATGTGATTCATGGAAATCTTAGCTTTCCAGAAATTGAAATGTGCTGCAGCAAGACAAAAAGTTAAAAAATACAACTGGCTACGTAATCAACAACCTAGTAACGGTGGCCGGCGGTTCTTAACTGAGCAGGGCAAGGAAACTGAGAAAAATGTTGCCTTTTGTGTAACGCAGTCTGCTTCGGGCAACTCATCACCACGTTGCTTGAAGCTAGTCGTTGCGTTACTGGGTCAGTCTCAGTGCTCTCACTTTTAAGGATTTTGTCCCTAGATTGGAACTTTTGAGTCCTTTTAGGGATTTTTTAGGGATTTAGGGATTTTCAGAAAAGTATGAAAATGTGTGAAATGAACTA
>JGI24021J15306_10012142_pt1 | contig 10696 bp, 6 predicted proteins | sample Ectturendosymbi1_FD_15306 | JGI IMG/M metagenome (IMG submission 15306) | reverse complement strand
CTTTCGACAAAGACCCTTACATCGAGCAAGATGAGCGAGAATTTGAGCTGCTTTGATTGGCTGAAGCGAGCTTTGCTTTGCACTGAATGTGCGATGTGTAAATTTCATTTTAAGCGTCTGACATAGCGTGCTGTTTTCTTGTGGCACTGGTTTTCCAAAAACAAACGGCCTGTAGCCTTTTAAGATGCTCTACAGTGGTCCCGAACTTCGTTGTTTTGAAATGGCTTCCAGGAGCTACTCCAGAACAGCTCACTATCTCGACAGGTCGAATAAGGAATCCACTCGACTTCACCAAGTGTCATGTTTTATTCGTATAAGCGGTTCCACATTTATGGAAAAAATAAAGCATCTGTATATATGCCTGTACAATTGTATATATGCTCTTAAGCTCCATGTATCACTTGCTCAGTAGGGCTGCCATATTTTCATCGCATAAAGGCAGGATAATTTACGACTGTCACTTACTTGAGAGTATTATCTACACTTAACAAGTCAAATAACAAATAGGCTTATTGATACGTTTTAAGCATTGAAATAAATAAAAAATGTGGAATCGCCTTTAACAATATTATGAAACGGCTTGCATGAAAGCTTTTTTAAATTGCACACCAGCTTTAATAGACTAGAACAGGGGTCGGATCCGGCCCGTCAAGCAAAATCATCCGGGCCTCAGACTCTACGAATTGTAGTAACTGTATGCCGACTAGTGGTATTATGCTTTATCAATCTGCCCTCCTTGCAACTTCTATTGCTTACTTATGAGAAACAGCACAGTGCGATAGATGTACCATATGTATATTTTCCGTTTTCTTAAGAACTGTGAACATCAGGAGTTCATCTGATTGTAATTGCATAAATTCTTAAGTTTAACAGCATCATAAACAGGAAAGGGAACGGAACTGTTGGTCGAAAATTAGTACGGCCCAACATACCTTGCAGAGTATATTTTTGTCCCGCGACTAAGGACAGGTTGCCGACCTCTGAACGAGACACTGGTTCAACTGGAAAGATTTCTCTGTCTTTTAGGTTTGCGTTTGTATCAAGGAAAAAATCGTTCCACATTAGCGTAACGAGTCATAACGCTTCAGTAAATCTGTGCTATCTCTATCAGTTCTCTCAAGCAGAAACTACTCGCATGTTTCATCATCTTCTCATTCAGTTGTTTGCAAACAGAGGAATCTACTCAAAGCGTTTAAATTCAGAAAATAAAGTGGTCCATTTAGCCAGATGTTGAAATGAAAAAAGATTGTGTTTTTCTAAGTTCCACTGTTATAGGAAACGTCCACATGGGGGAGGTGTTGAAAGACCTTCCTTGGATTATGTACTCTCAGTCAGCTGACAAAATTTATAGCTTTTGGCAAGAACACAACTGGTGCATTATCAACAAGTGGATTCTACATCTGGTCTTATGTTCATACGAGGTTATGAGCGCATTATTATTCAATCATTTGGAAGCCTCATGGAGTTTCTAGGAGTCACAGTAAATAATTTGTAATACACAGACTATCGACAAAGAGCATCAAAATTGTCAAAGTTTAAATGACGTTGCAGCAGGTGCTAGTGAAATGGCTGAAGATGTTAAATTACCATTGTAGTTTAGAGATTTTCAAGAAAAAAACTACGACGAACAACTACCTGAAAAGAATGTTTTCACATGAGACAGAAGGTTAACCTTTGGATGATCGAAAAGAAACGTAAAGACACCAGTGCTTCCACTTTGTGCTAGAACAAGCAATTTAGTCCATAGAGAAAATGGGTAGCCTTGCACAACTTAGTGGCCATATAAAATTGTTTGGATTTCTAAATTACTTTTAAAATGTCAATAAGACAATGAGGAATCCACTCGACTTCACCAAGTCCCATGTTTTATTCGAATAAGCGGTTCCATACTTATGGAAAAAATAGAACATCTGTATATTTACCTGTATAATTGTATAAATATTCTTAAGCTCCATGTTTGATTTGCGGGTTTTTCAGAACGATTTTGTAATGCGATAAAACTCGTTCAGTATTCATTTTGATCACAAATTAATCGAAGAACACATTCTTCTGTCGAAAAAGACCTGACTCGTGCAGCTAAATGCCCCGATCAAAGAAACGAATGTGGAGCCAGAAGTTGATGTGAAGCTGCGAAAGAAACAGAATTGATCCCTCTATTTACTCAAATGGTAAAAGCACTGGAAACCTAGATGTTTCAGTCGAGACCAGTTTTCGTGAAAAATTGTATAAAATCTATCATTTTTTCATAAAAATGTACTCTTCCTCAAATAAAAAATTTCATTGAAATTTTTGATAACCATTATTTTTCGCTACTGATCCTAAATCCGCCAACGAAATGTTTCCAATTCAACTTTCCGAATAAACCATGTTGTATATAGTTGTCTTATGTCTTCGTTTTTACTGCAATTGTATCAGAGAAATCATTGCTGATCATGTTTTCTCTTCTGCATGTAGCTTTGAATTCTCTCAACAAACTGTAATATGTTTTTCATTTATGGAAGTCGATTTTAAATTGTGGCTGTTGTTGTGACAAGCAGAAATTAAGAAATGCACGTCAGGAATTGAAGCATCCCACACTGTGGCTTTGGATTTCCCACTATTTTTGCAAGCAAGCCAGGGAAAACGCAAATAGAGCTATAGGGGAATGCTTTTACCTCCTATAGTAGGGCCTGAAACTTAGTCGCTTTTGTATTTGAAGTCTTATAATGGCCTCTGTGGAAAGCTTTGAAACAAGCATCGAAAGCAAGTTTGTAGAATTGCGTTTATTTATTGCTCAACCTCTTTACCCATACTAGAATGAAAAACATGCAGTAAAAACAACCATGCCACATATGAATTAACAACATAGTTTATTCTCAAAATTCCATGAGAAACCCTTGGTTGGTGGAATCGCCCAGCAGCGAAAAAATTTCGCTATTAAATTTTTCTTTAGTTTTTAAAAACAAAATATGTTTACACTTTCGAAGAATTTGTCAGTTAAAATACTTTTTTTCAAAATTTTCAGTTTTTTTGTAAGAAAGTTTTTTTAGAAAATAGTGTTTGTGAAAAAAGATTTCACAGCCACTTTATAAATACAAAAAATTTTTTGCATAGGTCAAACGGGTCACCATATTATTTCCGTCGATAACAAAAGCCTCAATCCGTTGTTGTTTCAAAACGCCAGGGTCGGATAGTAAAAAACGCTTCACCGTATTAGCATTTCTCCTGGGCCATTGCAAGCTGTGTACCACCGACTAACCAAATAATAATTTGTACGTCTTAACATTGCAGACGTAGCGTTAGCGGGATAGAACTGCGGGGACCAATCTTAATGGTATTGCAGTTTCCAAACAGTAGCAGACACCAACTAGTTTGGTGTAGGCTCGTAATCATGGGGCGTAGGGGCGCGAAGTCCCCCTTTGCAACATTTTTCGTCCCCCTGTAAAATTGTGTTGGACATAGTTTAAAACTACTGGACATAATTTAAAAGATTTGGGACCTTCTCAGAAAACTCTTCCCCCTGATGTCCCAAGCTGGTTACGGGCCTGCTTTGGCGGCTGATGGTGGATGTGACATCAATGTGCGATGAATGCAAAACGTACCAAGATCGTCACCCGTAAATCACTCACCGTTGCGTACGTAGTCATACGAAAAAACAAGTACACAAAGCAAGTGTTGTTTCCAAACAGCCTAATTAATAAATTCGAGCAAACATTACAAATATTTGATTTCAGGAAATACTGCAACCGAACTAATGAACCATGTGGCAAAGCACAACTACGATATGACTTAATAGCAGGTACCATTCAAGTCAGAGATATCAACTTCGTTCCGCGCGGTGCGGTTTTGGAAATTTCCACCCCGTACTGGTCGCTCCGTGTGACTTTTAAATGGGACACCGCGCCAGTGTCGCATACCGCGTGGACATTTTGCGTCTAATGATGAATTTTTGCAAAACAGAAAGACGTTTTGGAAGTTATTGTTTTGGAGCAAAGTTCTTGTTGCTTGCAGTTTTTACCTGCTTTTTATCGCTGCCTTTAGTCGAAGACCCACAAATACAACATTGCTTTTCTTTATCCTGAAGGTGGCGTGCTGCAGTTGCAGTGCAGGCAAAGTTAATATAAAGTCTTTATAGTATCTTTGAGTGCAGGGTAGCGAATTGCGAATTCTGAACTATAGGTAGCTAACAGGTAGACATATGACTAGCAGAATGCCGTCAGGGCTGCGAGTTTGAAGCTTTGTTAACCACCCACTCTTCTGTATTTTATTATCATGGTATCAGTATACTATACTGCTTTGAGTGTATGGCAGCACTGCTTTGACTATATGGTATCTCTCCACATCCATCGACAATATAATGCGTAATTCAATGTGAATTAGTTTTAATTTGCGTACCTCGTCATGCTGACTATATTTGTGATAATAGCTGAAACATATAATGCATCGCATGACCTATGTCCAATTGCAACAGGTATGGAACACACGTAAAGTTAATGAAACTTTGATACACTGCAAGCAGGGGATGTATGTTGGTGGAAGCAGTGCTATAAAGGGATTTTTTCTTGTGTGTCAGTTAGTGTAACTGCGAAAACAAATATGAAACTTTGGTTACNTTGAGACAGCAAGCTTGCAATGGCTTTGTGCGCAGTAGCAAAGGAGCAAAGGGGGATACAGGGCGTGACAATTTGAATGGATTACAATCATTTTGTAAATTTAAGTGCAATTTTTACACCAAGAGTTGGCACTAAAAGAAATATTTTATGGGGGCCGCAGAGCTTCAGGTGAGGGAGCACAAAAAATGATTACTGTGGTTGCGGTGCAGTGCGGACGCGGACAGTGAAATGCACAAAAATGCAGTGGTGATGCGGACAGGACAGAAACTGCTGGTGTGGTGCGAAGAGAGGACACAAATTTTCTGTCCGTGCTATCTCTCATACAGATATACCAGGGTTCGGGGTGAAACAGTTTACAATGACGACATTATTCTTATGGCAGGCTGCATCTGTTAGCAGAGGACAATGACTGGTGACAGAATAGTACAGTAGTGATGTTTTAGTTATAGGTTAGAGGTTTGAGATGCGTGTGCTGTTCAAAAGAGTTACCGCGTAATTCTTGCGTGCCACGTGAAAACGAAGGATTTTATATAAAATCTTTGCAAACTAGAAGACTTGCAGTTCGCAAACGTAGCGTTTTGTATTTTACTTTCTGCTCGTAGCGCTTTCTGTTTTCCTACGTGTTAGCACTTCCATGGTCCAATCCACACAAGTAAGGTTAGCTGATGTTCGTCGTCTTCTGTGGTGTAATTGCTCCGGCATTCGGTGCTGTCTGTTGCAGGCAATAAGAACTAGTAGTATAACAAGCCTTGCAGTTTTTGTAGTACTGAAGAATAACAAGCCTTGCAGTTTTTGTAGTACTGAAGACAGTTGACACCAAATACAAAACCTGGATAAATTTTTTTAAAATTCCTACATACATTGGCAGCACTCTTACTCTATTCGTTTGAAAAGTGACAATTAAACACTCATGATTTTGCTGTTCAAACATAGAAAAAGTCTAATGTCATTTCCAAGTAGCTGTACAGATCATTTAGCAACATGTTGTTTTAAGTTTATGGTAGTCTATGAACATGGAATCAATGTGTTTAGCACAGCCTACTTAATGACGACCGTAATTACAACATACACAATGCAGGTTAGAAGTTGTGGTAGTAACGTAGTTAAAGCCTATTGTGCATAACCTGTCAATTGGACTTTCCAACAGTTATAGTAATTTACAATTAAAAGCGCTAGGTTTGCTGCAAGCTTTCGAGTAATTAGACGACTGGGCTCTGCTTTCTTCTCTTTGCGATGGTTCAAACCTGCACATATCTTTATTCAAGTAAATAATCTCTCAAATTTTTCAAACGGTCTCTCTCAATACAGCGGAAACTCGCCTACTACCGCCATCAAAATACATTAAAGCCTTGCTTTTACAACCATCTCAGCACTTAGATAAAATAGTTGTGGTCTCTCAAAATGTCTTTGCGGTTAGCAAGGTCATACCTTTTAAAAACCCTGTTTATGGCTAGAATATGATATGCTTTGTTTATTGTTTTACATTATAGCCATTCACCAATGGTTTCAGTTAATTTCAAAATGTCTCAGGCTAATATCAAAGAATGCACATAACTCAGTTGCTCTGCGAATTTCACAACTAGACCTATACAGAAAATTTAACATTACAGTAGTAGCAGGCCATAGCATTTCTCACTAGGAAACCAAATTAAACAATTCTATAACCCTAATAAAGTAATAGAAGGACAAGAATTCAATTACTCGCTTTGCCATGGATTCTTGTGTAAACTCTAGCATGTATGAAATCCTTCTGCAAATCAAAACGCATCTTACTTGCATACTTTTTGTAATTTGCAATGGTTGTTTGGGCCGGTATAGCCTCAGTGTTCCGAAAGCGTAACAATACGATTCCGCTTCCTGGTGTGATATGTGCCATTAAAAATAACAGAAATTCCAACATACATGATTACCAGCCAGGGGCCTAACGAGGTAAGATGGCGCCCGGGGCAAGAAGCTAGTTTGGCGCCCCCATAATAGAACTTGAGGTCTTTCGCAAGTAAATGTACTGTATTGAAGAAAGTGCTTGTGACATTGTTGAGACTTTTCGGCGCTTCCCCCGTCATTCGGCGCCCCCATAGCGATTCGGCGCTCGGGGAATAGTGTCCCCTTACCCCCCTCGTTACGCCCCTGCTCCCAACTTGACACAGCAGAAAGAACTGGCTACATTTTATAACACTATTGAGCTGATTAACATCTTATGTGACGTCATGCACAAGGGTGGATATTAGGAGAGGAGGTTGATAGGGTCGTCTCGGCCAGTGGTGTAGCCAGCCCAAAAATTGAGGGGGGGGCGAAATGTTTGATTTTAGGCGAATAACACTATTTTGTTTCGAAAAACGCCTCACAAAGCACACAATGACTTTATTTTCCAAAATCTTTGCCCCCCCCTGGCTACGCCTATGGCCTCAGACCTCCTTTTTCCAGAGGTTCTCTTTGAGTGATTCGCACTTAGTTTTTGCATTGCTTTGTCAAAAGCTTATGAACTACTCTAGTGCCATATTTTATAAGTTCTGAAACAAAAATCAAATGTGTTTCAAAATAAGGCAAAAGGTTTGTGCAAATGTGCCAAAAGGGGTCTGCTTTCAAGTGTCCAGCTTCAAAACTTTACAAATTTTTGATGCTTTTGCATGTATAGTTTTAGTTCTCTTTAATTTAGTTCTTAAATTGAAATGTTGAACACGTTTAATTCTTTATCCAGTTAGTCCCACATCTACCTCTCGCAGTGGTGATGTTTTGGGCCCCTTTCTTAGAGTTTGCCTCAGACCCCTAATTTCTAATACCCACCTCTTGGTCATAAAACATATTTTTCGACTGTTCCGACACGTCACAGCGTACTTGGTGCATTGGGCTAACAATCAAAGAGCAGCAATTGAGATATTCCCAAGCACCCACCAAAAGAAATGGCGGTACAATGTGTGACGTCTGAAACAACCACTTCAGTCAATAATTTGCACAAGACTGTATAAATAAAACTATTGCAATAAAAACTTTATGCATAATTGCCTATTTCAATCTTGAACTTCGACATTCGTCAGACCCTGGTGAGACCAACCGGCTGCTGCACCCCCTCACGTTCGGCCTGAACATATTACCATTGGTGAAGAACATTTTCTTGGCACGTCTCATGCTATCTCGTTCAATGGGAGATTTTCAAAAAAAAGTGCCACAAACAATAGCCTAGTCAAGTGGCTCTCAACTTTTTCTTCATATTCCTCCCACACAAACCCAAACACTGTCATTTCCTCCTCAACTGAAATTGCAAAAAAGATAATTTCAAAAATTTCACACTACTACTGTGAAGAAACAATAAACGATTATGAACCAAACATACTCTTCAGTCACTGCAGTTAAAGCAGCTTGTCCTTGCCAATTGCAGACATTCCCACCTAAACCAACCTCACTGTGGCGTGTTTCATGTTTTGAATAAACAAATAATAAAACGTAAGATGTTTTATTATTTGTTTCATCAACAGTTTTCCTCCCCAATTCCTCCCTGGAACAAATATTTCCTCCCAGGCATTAAGAGTTCCTTCCTTAATTAGCCAAGTGGCACCCGTTCGAGAACACTGCCTTATTTTTGTAATCTTGAGTTTTGATCGTAGCAGCAGTACGTAGTTTTTCTTTTTTTCATATGCCGATATTTGCACAGGACTGAAGATGTGTAACACACGAAAGTAGTTTCCTTACGCAATAAATTGCGATTGATTCGCTTGGTGGTGGTCACTGCTGTGACTTTACTATTATCACTGCCTTGGTCATTTGGTTGGCTTATCAACATAAAATTTTGGTGGGTGAAGCCGGTGACGTGTATTTTGCAAAGGCAAGGTTACTCAGGTTCAATGGAACCTTCAGCAAGAAAAGCTTACAAAAGGTGTTGCTTTCATTTTGATAAAGTTAGCGATGAATCTCAGTATGATAACCTAACGCAAGGGCAAACGATATATTTAGTCATGAATGTTGCGAAATCTTTTAAGAGGGAGGTTAGCCAAAACACTTGAACAACTTGGAAATGGCTGTATTCAGTGCCGGATTAACAATAGCAGGCTAGCAAATGTGGCAATTGCTGTGGGCCCCGCGGTCTTATGTAATAAACCTGAATTATTACATTACACATTAATTTTTTTTCAGTCCTAGGAGTCAATATTTCGCTATTGGTCATATATGTGCTGTTCATAGTGTGCTTTCTGTTCGTGGTGCGTCGCGCTCCGACGTCGGGTCTGACCGTCACTTTTCAGCGAGAGAGAGTCCATTGGCCGGTTTCTTGTCCCAGGTGGCATGGTGTTCTGGAAGGACAGCGAAGGGTTGGCAAACTGGGGTGATCATCCTCATACACAAACAAGGCTGTGTTGCAATCATGCTGCTGTTGCCGCCGTCTTGAAGATGCAGAATTGTAGATCGAAGATGAGATTGAAAGCCTTCTCTGCTACTGTGGTGAGTGCATTCCGGCAAATGTTGCGATTGGCGCAGCTCACTCACCTGAAGGGACGCTCTTCCACCTGTTGCTCAGTCTCGGGAGTTTATTCTTAGTAGCTTTGGACTAGTTTGCAATGGCAGTCCCCACTGTGGCATGTATCCGGTACTTCTCGTCTTTTGGCAATTTTAATATTAGGTTTATCACGACCGTGACAGGAGACATGAGGTAATGCACTAACTACTTCGGCATCTCCGCCCTTAGTCTCGGGGCCGGCCTTAAGCCGATGCAGCTGCATTGGGCCCCCCGCCTCTGGGGGTCCTGCGCCACGGTGTTTAGGTAGATTGCTCACTTTTTCCAGATACCCTTGCGCTCGAGAATTCAGTAGAAACGGCTAATAAATCTCATTGTTAACAAACAACGCTCTTGTTAGAACTAGCGATGAATTTCCTCTGTCATCGAACGTTAGCAAACGTGCTCAATTCTCATTGTAAGCCTTTATATCTGAGCTCTACCATGGTCATACAGCACGGTTGACTGAACACGATGACGTCATAAAACCACTGCTCAGAGGGGCCCGCTCCTGCCAGGGCCGGCCCTGTTCAGTGTAAATGGAAAATCGTATGCCATGTATGTGCTTTGATGTTGGACATCGGGTATCGAAATACCCAAGGGATTGTAAACATTTTACGTACTTAAGAAAACTCAAGAAATCTGGTCTTTGATGACTTTCCCTGGCCTTCGGAGACAAATTAAGGGTAGCAAGAGTTTTTTGAAAATTGTCCGTGAAAACCCATAATCGAAGATCTGGAAGACTGCTGCGGTGCTCGACTAAAGTGCATCTCGGCTATATGGTTTCCAGATGTGGATTTCTGTTGAGGTCTTTGTAGATCCTGATTACCTGATGTGTTACGCGCTTGCATTCAACGATTTGCATTTTTGTGTTTTCGTAGTTCTTGGACCCTTGGTTGCATTCCAGGTAACCAGAGTCTCAATACACCCTAGCGTAAATTAATGTGTGAAAAATTGTTTCACATTTAGCATCATTTTTCTCTGTATAAAGTAGAAACAAAGAGAAAATGCGGAATCGCTCTCAATTTCTTACCACTATTGTTGGTCATAACTCTGTTATATAAGGGAAGTGTTAGGAATGATAACTAAAAGCTAGTAAGGTCTTTATCGGAAAGCTAGACGTTTGATGGTCCCACGGACGGTAAAGGGCTAATGTAAGGTTGATAATTACATTTATGTTCGCCCTAGATAGAGTACCCTGCCCCTGACTTAGAGTCAAAATTGCCATTAACGTCCTAGGGTCCTGCTCACTACTTTGCTTTGAAAAGGTGATTACGTTGGATGGCGCAAAATTTAACTGTTTAACCTGAGGCTTTACCTATATCAGCGCATGCATGACAAGCTGGGCAATGTTTTGTTTGCTTGACATGGTGTACTGGACCCTCGTTGCTAAATCTCCAGCAGGGATATACCGGGGCCATGGACGTCGTAAGGAATTTTTCCAGGGGGTGGGGCAATAGTGGATTTTCCAGGAGTAGCTAAAAATTTTTTTCCAGGGTGGGCTAGAAGTGGTGAAATTTCATTTTACCTACTCGAAACTAAAAAACATTTTTTGCTAAAAATTTCACAGGAAAATGTCAAATTTCAAAATCCAGGCGACTGCCCGTACTCCCCCCCCCCT
>JGI24021J15306_10012141_pt1 | contig 10696 bp, 8 predicted proteins | sample Ectturendosymbi1_FD_15306 | JGI IMG/M metagenome (IMG submission 15306) | reverse complement strand
CAGCTGAAGGTCGGAGTCGGTCCGGAGTCGGAGTTGGATAATCGAAATTGCCAGGAGTCGGAGTCGGATGACGGGACTTCCGACTCCACAGCCCTGATTCGTAGGCACATCTGTAGCGTGTTTGATGCGGATCCTACGTTTAGTTGTTTCCAATTAGATTGCCAGTATACAGAGCCTGCTTGTTGAAGCTCCAGATATAGATGTTAGTCAGGTTATAGCATAGACGATTAAAACACTATATTTTGTGTTGCGTGGGAAATGACAACTTGAAAACGGCATAAATAAACCCTGTATCCACTGAATGGATTGTGCTGGTTTGGTACATAGAATATGTGGTTACTATAGCAAAGGCGTTTACGTACAGCTGATCAGATCGACAACTAGACGATATTTTCGAGAGTAGCAACATCATCCCGCATGAGAACGTATAGGCCTATATCCAAAAAATAAAACGAAAAAAATTTTAGTATGAACGGAAATTTACGGAAGAGCACTTTTCAAGCACACGAATAAGCTATAAATTGCAGGAAAAGATCGTATTGCCATTTGTTGTTGAGAAGAATGTAGGAAAGGTTTTAATTTCTGTTGAAGATCTAAGGCAATCGTAGAACCAAAGTCGGCACAACAAAAGATACAATTTTGAGGGAGCATTACACCTAAGAGGGACAAAATTTCACGCTTTTGAAACAAGCGACCAAGTAGGTCACACTTGCGTGGGGCCCCAAAATCTAAGATGGCCTAGGGCCCCGCGTTCCCTAAATCCGTCCCTGGTCGAGAGTGCCGTTACACAGAAAACTTTTACAAGAACCAATTGTTTTTAAGTTACCCTCCTTCAGAGTCATCACTCCTCAAGTAACCTTGGAGCTAAGAACACACGGGATTCAGATCATAAAAATGTTTAATCTCTTTCTTCTAGATTCAACCGAGCAATGAACTTCACTTTTCTGAACTTGGTTATTTTACAAACTACCTTCTGAACTGTTCGTTTCACCCTTTTTATACGTTATTTCAAAAAGTTGCATGCACAGGTGGACGAAGCTTTTCTTTGACTTGCATCTGCTCTGAGCTTGGGCGTCGGGTGAAAGGCCCCCTGGATTTTAAAATTTGACATTTCCCTATTTCAGTTTTGGTCCCCTGAAAAAAGTTAGACTACCTCTAGAAAAAATCCACCATTCCCCCCCTCTGGAAAAACACTTCCGTCCCATGGCTCTGAGTTCAAAAGCACCATTTACTCCAACTTGGCATAGAAGTATATACGTAAGCACGCGGTGACTTGCATGGATTGACTCCTTTCATCACCAGAACCAGACACACGTGGAACAACGAGTCAATAAATTTATTCTGGAGTACAATGCGATGCAAAGGTTTTCAAATATTCATAACCTCAAACGGCCGCAGGCATCTTAACACACCACAACACACGATATTGCACACCACAACAACACGGTACAGCAACAAACACAGAGCGAGATGTATCGCGGAAGGTTAGACAGGAAGGTGAACATTGCGCAATGAAGAATATTAAACTTTAATTGTGACAGAAATTGCAAAACGCATGAATAAAGATAAGCCGTAATCAACACTTTGTCACAAAACAAGCTCTGTTCCAAATTTGCAAAAAATGTTGTCATTGGTAATTTACTTAATTTTTTTAAAGCTTTCCAGAAATTTTGCCTTTGTGCGGAGTGTGAAGTGCAATAACCTCCACCACCTGCGACTGCAATAATCCATCTACTGCACCGTAGATCCAAAGACATGCCCAGGGAAGTCCATAGTACGGTTGGTGAATGGAGAAGTTGGTCAAACAAAATGGCGTATGCTTTTAGCGACGAAACATACATGGATACTTTACATGAATGACAGCAGCGATAAAATAATATTGCACATAAAGTAAGGCACAAAACTGTAGCATTATTCCATTGTTTCGTCACAGAAATACGATTGTTAGAGCGCATAACCAGGCAGAGAACAACAACAAATGCAAAAACGCTCAGTTGCAACAATTATCGCTTAGCCCCGAATTTCCAACACAAACTCTGAAGTTGAACACGATTAGAAAATCTCTACGCAATCTTCGACAGCATGGCACAATGTCTTACTTTGCAACACGGCGCTAAAATCGTCAACACTTCGGCAAGATGACGCAATAAGGAAGCAACTAACACGATGAAGCCACGATTGCACGGGATCACGTGATCAAGTACCGGTGAACATAACAGATAAGGCAAGCTTGATGCATATGCAACAGACAACGGCGAAAACACGAATCGGAAACACTGCATGATGGCAGGGCAAGTTGGGAGGAGAAATGGTGTGTAATGGAGCAGGGCAAGTTGGGAGGAGAATGGTGTGCAATGGATCTGAAGTTGTCATTAAACAAAGCGAAACGTACTGGGGTAGCGTTTTTTGCAGGCACCGTTAAAAGTAACACATTTACCTCAAAATATGGTGTATCACAAAATTAAGGCAAATTACCAGTCGGTGTGCATCGTGCAAAGAAAAAGGAGCGGTGATCTGCGACAGCCAACCAAAATGAAGTACGTGACGCCATCCCGCTGCAAAAAATTGACGTTGACACCCTGGGTCGGCTTCAGGTCAGGTTGACGTTTTGATGAAAATACGCAGAATATGCGAGTGGTTGAAAGCTTTAAAAACTGTACAGACCTGGTTGTTCTGTGTCACTTATACTGCAGTTGTTCTGTGTCACTTATACTGCAACGAAGTAGCATTCAGAAATGACAACTTCAAACCAGGGAATCAGAAGGATTTTTTCCAGGGGGGGTCAGAGGTGAGGAAATTTCAGTTTCCCCTGTCGAAACTACGAAAACTAACTTCTGTTGCTAAAAATATAATAGGAAAATGTCCAATTTCAAAATCCATGGGGCAAAGCCAGACCCCCTGCTCCTCTACTTCCGACGCCCATGGAACAGTACATAAGTGTGCATCAGCTGATCGGATGATCAAAGGCCATGAATGTTGTCGATGGTTGTGACGTTGACAATGAGGGAGCCGGGCATCCGCTTCCCAGTCATTTTGCCCCGGCCGAACAAGGGCACTTCTATGGCAGTGGCTGAGGCGTCAATTGACCCCGGAACCGTGCCTTGGCCCAGGAAAGAGTCGCAGCACAGACCGTCGCTGTACACCTTTGAAATATTGAGTTTACTTTTAATGACAAAATGTCCCGAAAAACATTTTCAAAGACAAAAACACCTTAAAAACATGTTTCAAAACTTCTTTAAAGCAGGTAACTTGGTACAGCGATTGGCAAACTTTCGTTATGATGACACAAACCGCCATTTCAGTCGTAATTAAAGGCTCATGTTTACCTCTGAAGGCCTAATTTCAAACTTATTCGTCAATCAGCTACCTGTTACATAACAATGCCTTGTCAACGTCAAACAATCAATGTTCTGTAGCTGTTACTGATATCCTATGTTTTAACCCAGGCAAGCGACACATCAGTGCGGCTCTTACGCACCATGCAGCCCGCAACAGCAAGTGTTGTGCGGTCCATTGGAATATGCTTAAAGGCCCACTGTTAGGTCGAGGCCTGCGTTTGCCGGCCACGAACTTCTTGTTTGTTTTGATTTGGTTGAGAGGACTTTGATGAAGTCGCTGTTTCTATCTTTGCAAGAATGTTCGGGGAAATGGTTTCGTGGAAAAGTTGTTTTGTTAAAAAAGGGGGGGGACACCAAAGCAAAGTTTTTACCCTCCCACTATTCGCATCCTGCGCTGCTCAAAGATGTGGGAGTAAATCCAAACGTGTTTTGTAACAGATAACTTATAGGAAGAAATGGGTTCGCAGGTAACCTTCATCTCAGCAACCTTCGCTGGCTTCTGTCCTTCGGCTTCTACATGAAGGTAGTTCGCCAAGACAGGCTTTAATATCATTACGTGTCCATTAAGTTGTGCAACGCACTATCTTACCTTAAAAAAAACACGAAAGCCAAAACTGCATGAAAGCCATCTTAATATTTTTTTGGTTCTCGATTTTCTTCTTTGCAGCAAATCGTTTCGCACGGTTTCGCTGAAGTGAACGAAACGTGGAAGCAAACGTTAAAAAATAAAAATGAATAATTTCAAATCACTTTTTTTCCCTATCACCGGTTGCTTGGCATCAAAAGTGACTGGTGAAAATAAGCCTTTGTGACGCAAACACGAAAATTTGAATCTAACTCTCAACTAAGACAGGGTCTTAGCAGCGAATAACAATCACTAAAGTGCTCCCCAAAAACTTTTAGTCTCTGTCACATGGCTGGCAACAACACGTCAGTGAGTGCAAGGCATGATCCACGTTCCATCACTGCACAGTGCAAGCAGGAAGGACGGCCAACCAGTGTCTGATCGGCAGTTTCCTGGAATTTCTTGGGAAATCACAGGAGCCAGCACTTCATTAATCAGCCATGCGCCAGCAAAGTGCTAGAAGTAGGAAAGTACCATGGCGGGCGAGTTCGAGGAACTTACCGAGAATACGATCGCCAAGTCTTTCCTCTTTCTGTAAAAAATCCCCGAGGTGTCGAACTCTGGGTCGGCGTTGTTTTTGAAAGTCTTTGATCTGACCGTCTCGTTCTCGCACCCGATTATGACGTAGACATCCGTCACTGCACAATGAGTGGTTTAAATTAGTTAAGAATCGAAGCCGATCATCTGAAAAGTTTGGTGCAGTAGAATTCTCCAAGAACGACAGTTCGCCTGTAACGACGCTTTTCCGTCGGTCCAGAAATCCTGTCGTTAACACGCATTCGAGTCCGGTTAAACCAGGGCAACCTGCTGCCTTAACTAAAATTTACTTGGCCGTGCACATCACATGTAATTTAAATTGTATGTTATGGCGGCCGTGCATTAACAAATACTCTTTGTCTATCGTATGAGAAAGGTGTCAAGTAGAAAGACTGTCAATTTCAGTGTGGTGGGAGCAGAACAGAATCAGTGCAAGGAATAAAATATCTTGAGCTTATGTGATTCACAATGAGAGATTTCAATGCGGCAATAACGAAATGGTTGTGTGCACCTGGGTTATAACGACTTTGGATATATTGTCACGTCGCCTATAGCAGTGGTTCTCGCTGTGCTGGCACCCCACGAACAATTATTCGAGACTGTATAGGTCAGTGAAATCAATGGTATGTTCAATCTTAGTCCTTAATAAAAACCCCCTGGACCACTAGACCGCCGGAGGCCCATCTGGACCATGTTGAGAATCATTGGCCTATAACGGCACTTTTTGTCGGTTCCCCTGCAGAATATTTTGTTCGTTTACAACAAGAACAAGTTTTCGTTGCAGTTTGAAGTGTAAGCTCGGCTATGTGGAGACGCCGCAGAAATCTGTTATGACCGAATAAGCACAGTTAAGCCAAGCAGCCAATCGCTGAGCCGTGACAGGCGTGAATGGAACCAAGGATTGCGTCATCACCAGCAATGGAGGCAAATCGTTCCGAGTTTTGCTGCATTAGGGATTGTGGCCGCTGCAATCAATTTGATCGATGCTCTTGATGGAGCAAGGCGTAAATTGTCGAACTAAAGAAGCAGTATCCTCATTGTGGAGAAATATGACATCGTTGTTTCGCTCAAAGGCGAAAATGGTACAAATGGTAAAACTTGTTGCAAAAAATTCGATCTTTCAGGAACGACGTTGAATACAACTTTGAAATATAAAGACAAAATAATTTCTCACTTTTGCTTGTCAGAATATCGAGAAAACACGATACAGTATACAGCGGCAAACCTGATCAAAAGACACTTTTAACCCTTGCCAGGCTTTGGCATTGAACTAAAACGTTATTTTAGAAACGGTTCAATGTAGTTCGGTTATAATCACAGTCCGCCTATAGCAGTGATTCCCAAACTTTTTTGTCCGCGGAACACTACAAGGTTATTTGACGTGAACAAGGAACCCCCACCAGATCTGCCAAGTAAACACACACGCTTTTTTTCACCCATATTGCCGTTATTAAGGTTTCGTACTGTAAACAAAATTATGCACAACAAAAGCAACCATAAAGCAAGCCAGATCAAACGATATAGCGGCTGCCACACACTCGAAGGGTTAAAGGACATTTCAGCAGTTTTTGCTTAAAATTGGAAAGTACAGCTCGAGGAACCCTTTAGATTTGTCTACGGAACGCACTTTGGGAACCACTGGTTTATAAACAGCCTCAAAATAAAAATAAAAATGAACAGCCTCAAAATCAAGCTTTAAACTTTATACTAATCGGAAATTGAACTTCTGGTTAACAATTTAACGTACAATGTCAGAAATACATGTATCTGGAAAAAAACATGTAGATCAGGCTGTTGCAGTGATTGTCCAGACCATAATACAGTGGCGTAAATGGCGTAGGTCCGGCAGAAGTGTGAACGGACCCCCTGGCAAGATAAATTCAAAAAGGCGACCCCATTAACCTCACATTTTGATGCTTAGTATCCCTTTGGTGTAGAGCACGTTTTTTTGCGTTTTTCCGAGTATTTTCCGGCAATTGCGGTGTTTGGTACAGATATCCATATCCGGATTCACTACCATTTCTCAACTCTTTCTCTGAGTGTTGGCAAGTGGCCCCTCTACAGTAGCGAGTAGGACCCCTTCAGCGAAGTTTCCCCCCTGGCTCAAACCTTTATTTACGCCACTCACTACACATCAGTGAAACTGTTGATGTTTGATTCACTTTTTGACTACGCCCATCACTCCACCCTCCCAAATAACTGCAGGGCGTGACAATATAGAGAGGTATCATGAGATATAGGCAAGTGAAATCTAGCGCCGTTTCTACGTTCATTTAAAACTTGTTCACTCGCTGGCCGAGCACTTTTGAACATCGGTGAATGAACTAAATAACGTAAATGTTAATTATTCAAAAATTCACAAAGAACACCGCGGGCTGCACAAAATGCCCTCACGGGCGTGTTTTAGACCCTGGTCTAAAATCAAATTTACCTAGATTTTAGGCTAAAATCATTGCCATTCAAACAAATACCTTTTCCATCGGGCTTTTTACAGTTAATTCCTCTCACAACTTTGGCTGATGTGGCAAGGACCGGATAACCGAGGCAGAATGCCCAGCATGTCTTTTCAGGATAGTCCATGCAGAGTTCACTGCAAGCAAAATGGCGTCGGTCGAGCATGTTGATAAATGTTGAACAAGTTTTATTGTTACGCAACGCTCTTGCGTCAGTGCGATTTATATTATATAATATAATATAACTTTGCCGATTTGGCAAAGCTGTGAAGTGAAACCGTATCAAAAAACCCAAAGTTATCGTAAGTTATAATAAAACAAACGTAAACGAGTCCTTGTCGACCAACATGAGAGAAGGGTGTTCTCACTGTTGGAGATGATTGATTACGGCGCGCGCTCAACAAACAACGAACAGCACCTGCATTACACGCCGCTGCGCCGGAAAGTCGGCGAGGTACTAAGGTCATTTGTCACGAAGGCCTGGCAACAAATGCAGGAAGGAAGTGAGTTTTGGCGCAACCACTTCGCGGTCGAGAAGGCAGCGCCCAAATGCTGAGTAATCAGGTTCAGAAGTGTTCACATCGCAGTATCACATGCTGAGCGTTGAAACGCCTATGAAAGCGTCCAAGCAAAACTAACTTCGCAACTGCAGCTGATACGACGAAATTTTACAAGGCTTAGAAATGTAAAGCAGCTGACTGACCGTGCTAGTGTTGCTAATTTGCATTTAGCGCAAAATTTGCTAATGTGCATTTAGCGCAACGAGAACAGATGGAAATTTTGACGAAGACAACACTAGTTTTAAAGAAAAATGAAAAAAATATCTGGAGCACAGCTTCTCTGTGGAAAACTTCAATGACATGTCATGCCATGTTATGCGTCTGGCGTGGATGACACTGCGAGCAAATCTCCAACGCATCTTGCCTGAAGTTTATGTTCGCCTCCGAGTAAATTCTCACCAGAAAGTCTCCAGACAAGTTTTTGACTTCAGTTGTTGGAATGATAGCGTAGCGGCCCTGTGAAGTAAATGGAGTTCAGTTTTTTTTGTTGCGGCAACAAAAATACCACAACACAAACATAAAATCCAACAAAACAAGCAGAAAATTCCACTTGACCCAAAATGAATATTTTTTCCTAATGTTCTTCTAAATTGCAAATTCCTACACTGCTCAAAACAGCTGAGTAAACATTATTTGTTAACACCCTTAAACAGAGACAACATTTGATAATAGAGGGTCACGACAAAAAGTTTCTTGATATTGAATGAAGGACTTTTTCGTAATAATGAGAATCAATTTTTCGATAATAATGAGAATGTTTTTCGATAACAATACACAATTTTTCTGCAATAGAACACAGTTTTTTTCAACATTACTTAGACACGGAGAAAAAGTAAAATGGTTAACAAAGAATGCAGCTGCACAACATATACCATCGAACACAGAAGAAAAATTTACTTTCTCCAGAGTAACTTTCGCAAAAACATTTCGGAGCTGTTGATATCCGTAATTGGTGCCTTCCTCCAGGAGCTTGTGCATGCGGTATATTCTGTTGGCTTCAATCTGACAAACGTGAAGAACGTTCAAACAAACATTAACAGACCCAGAACTAAGAAGATCTTATCACGACTAGCCACGAAGTACGAGGCAATCTATAAAGCATTTCAAAAGCTACAAGTAACAATTTGGACCAAAGGGCTCAATAAATGTATGTGATGGTCGAAGAACTTTCGTGATAGAGCGGTTTTCGATTTTTCGTGTTTTTGTTCGATTTTTTTCAATGTTCACAATCTTATCTCACAATACCTATTGTGANTCATAATAGGTTGACTTTTATGCAAACATTGTTGAGAAAGAAATTTGAGAAAACAAGAGATTCCTCATGAAGTTAAACTTTCGCTGGACAGCAACTTGAACTCATCATCATGTCACTGATTGATCGCTCAACGCCGCCGCAATCGCTGCTTGATTTGTGACGTATGAGATTCATTTGAGACGTACATCTTGTCACGAAAGGAAATCATCAACACCAAGCTCCGGTCGAACACAAATTGACGCGCAACATTAGTGATCTACAAGTCAGCGATACTTTCTGATGTCACAATCTGTAAGTTTGATATTTTGAAACATTATAAGAATTCTTGGTTTTGGTCGACGATTGGTTATGTTGGTTACTTGCAGCTGGGGTTGGTGTCATGGCGACTTACGCCTCCAGGACTAAAGTAAGTGGTGATCACAGTTCTGTTTGCAATCACGTGAGCACGAACTTCCCACGTGATCTTGGTAGAAAGCGTGTAGCATNAGCTATGAGCGGTTCTGAAATATTTTAGTCGGGAGTTGAGTTGCAGTTGTTGCGATCGGAAATCCCGAGCGGCATGTGCGCAAAGCTTCGCACNGTGGCAGCAAGCAACAATAGAGATCATGCGCCGCAAACTCTCTTACTATTGCTTGCTNGCGCTACATATATAATGGTGTTATTCTTCACGCACATCCCGTTCGTGGTAAATCACAGAATCAACGCAACACCACCGGAGAGGTTGTAACACAGTGAATCATTCCAAAGCCTGGATTCATGTCAGCGAAGTTTTCGCGACTGAGAATTTGATTGGCGGTTGGTGCGAGACAGTTTTTCTATCGTTCCACGACCCGCATTGCAATGCCTTACTTTAGATTTGGTTTTCTTAAGAGCTACTAAAGCAGTGGTTTTCAACCTGGGCCCCCCTAAAGGGGCCGTAAACCATTTTGGAAGGGTACGCGACTTTTCGGTCTGGCCATATCGGTCAAGCCGTTTCTGTCTGGGGACATTTCGGTCACAACATTTCTGTACACAAACAATTGATTACATTTGTTTATTTGAAAGATTATATAGGCAGGCAAAATGTAACGCCAGCTGGTGTTATACCAACTCCGTTTTGAAGAGTCCTGATTGCGATTAAACGTTAATTGTAATTATGAGTTTGAAGTATTTGTATTTAATTGCAAAATGTCAATATTGATTTAATTTGCTTGCCGGTAATAATGAAAATCATATGTTGATGCTGATTAACTGTTGGATCTTGGATCATGCGTGTAGTTTTTTTTTTAAATAAAACCTTTCGTTGATCTAAGTACGATTTGCGTTGAAAAGTTAACATGTAAGATTTCTGCAAGATTTCATAATCTGTCGGAAATGTGTTTGGAACAAAACGGCTCGGGCCGAAAAGTCCTGTTCCGTTTGAGGGGTCGCGAGTAGATATCTTTTGTACACAGCTGCATTACATTTGCGTGTTTCGAATTTTGGATGGAGGTCGCCGGATCATGATGGGTTGCTATACTCTTGGGTCGCGGTAAAAGGTTGAAAACAACTGAACTGGAGTTTCATTCCAGAACGACTAGTGAAGCATGGCACTCAAGCAAGGAACACCAGAACCACTATTCTGCATAAGCCAATCTAGCAGATGAATCAATGGAAGCATTTTTGTGTTTACGCATGGAGCAATTACCAACCTTGACAACATGAAAGCCGATGGTGCGGACGACTCGTTGTGAAGACTTAGCGTGGATTCTCTTTTCCTTCTGCTGGAGTTGAATCAGGACAGTCCGCTTGGTGTCGTCCAGGATGTCGAAACGGTATTGCGGGTTTTGTAGGAATGTATCCTGAACAAACACAACAAATAGAAAATCAACAGGAGGATTAAACATAACAGGCAGGGTTCTCATTGCTCGCAGCAGAGCAAGCCAAGCAAAATCATTGAAGAGCCTTTG
>JGI24021J15306_10012140_pt1 | contig 10696 bp, 7 predicted proteins | sample Ectturendosymbi1_FD_15306 | JGI IMG/M metagenome (IMG submission 15306) | reverse complement strand
CAATTTGAAATTACACCTCAAATTTGCCTAAGGTAACATCATACAGAAACATCTCTAAGCAAAATAACCACACAACAACAAATCTCTACACACAAATCTATCAAATTGTGTAATTAACAACAAATTATTTCCACTCTTTAGCAATGTTTTCATCCTGCAGCATGTGTTGAATATAATGGCGTCTCTCGAAAATGTCTGTGAACGACACACCTAGCTGCTTAAACTTTTTTTACTGCCAAATATTTTACACTGAGCTGAAAACAATTTTAAACGTTGAAGCATATTTTCATGAAATAAAAGTGCATCAATTTGCAGTTTCTGTTGTTTTTTTAACCATTTTCCCGCACAACACCCTATTGCGGAATCAATTTAAGTCAACAATATCAACCACTCATCAACAGTTGCTTAATCAACCGAAAAAAAATTGCAGTGAGACCAACTAACCTTCCAACACTGAATTGCCCCCAACCCAAATTGATTTCAGCGCAAATTTAACATAACCAAATTAGAGAGCTAATGGCTAAGCACAAATATACCCCAACAGTATCTTAACCATTGTGAACAAGCTTTTTTTGCGATTACCACCATAATCCTAACCTAATGAACTTTCATCAGAAGAAACAAAAGATACCTACTTGTAACATTCGAATGTCTCTAAATGCCAAAGACTTGAAAGTTAACTCTATTACTTTGCTATGAATTAATCCAAATGCACAATACAAGAAATTCAACACCTACAAACAGCTTGAACCGAGTTAACACAGAGCAGCAAACCAACCAAACCATTACAAACAAAAATAAAAGCGATCCTTACATTACAATAGAAACAAAGATTACACAGTCTTAAACCAGTCTTAAGCCTATTAGCTCTGTGCGATCTTTTTGCGTTCAGAGGTTAACTACAACTGATGAATAATCAATCTCTATGAATGCATAATACAGATAAAATATATTAGCTCTACACCTACAAGCAGCATGAGTCATTCTTAGCCGATACCGAAAATTTCAAACAATAAGTTAGAAACAATCACACTGTCCCTGAGACTGATACCACCTGCACGAACATAAGTTTGCTTCAGAGCCCACCACTGTGAGGCGGCATGATGTTCCGCCTGACTGGTCAGACGCTAACAGTGAAAGAACGGCGAGGCGACGAAACAGGAACTTGGCAAACGAATCTATGACGTTGTGTGCTAATGACGTGGCGCGTAAAGTCCCATGAACGCTTGACTGATGCGCTTGACGGTAAACAGAGTTGGGATTTTAATGATGCGTTGGATATAAAAATTACCTTTTCAATGACAAAGAACAGCGGAGAACAATGAACGTAATCGGAAGTCGGCAGCATGAAATATTCATAGAAACTGTCAACAAGGTCGCCCTTTCTGCCTATGATGACAAACGAATCATTCTTCCAGATCGAATAAATACCCTAGCTCACACGGGGATCGCTTGAACGCTGGGAGGTAAAAAGAACTGGGATTTCAATGATGCGTTGGACCCGTAAACATATACAGTTTGATACGGGAATGGCGGTAAAAACAAAGAAATAGAGCTGGATCTTTAAACCTACAGACGGTAAAAAGAGCTGGGATTTTAATGATGAAAATGGAAGTAGAAAGAGCTGACCCTTCAAATGCGCTTGAGGTAAAAAGCAAAGAAATATAGCTGGACCCTTAAACCAGTTTGATACTACTCTATATGTATACTTCCTAGATTTGCTATTTTTTATTGTCAAGTTTTTATATTTTCAAGTTTTTCACAATTTCCATATTTATACGTCAAACTGATATTCACAACTGTTCCAAATTTCCGCTTTTACTGCCACACTTAAGAGTTTTCGCAACACCGCAAGTCGGTTAGAAAACGTAGAAAGGCCGTAAGCCCATAGCAGTACGTCAAAGTAGCTGATCAGACATGACGCATTATTTGCTCTCTGTGTAGAACTCTTGTGTTCAAAACCTTTCCTCAAGAGAGTTCCGAGGCGTTTTGCAAACTTAAAAAAGTCTGCATTATGCAGAACAAAAAAAACTTCACGAGCGTGTGTTAACAGAGTGCTTTGAAAAGCACTTCGAAAAAAAGACATCGTTTTATTTGGCTTCTCAAAAGACAAGAGATTATACGCTTCGGTTTCATTGGTACATACACATTTTTATTGAATTCACTATAAATTTTAAACGGGGTAGAGGACAAATTGTTTTCTCCATCTCGCATAACAACAAAGAAACCTTAGCCAATGATCTCTTTGATCGGCTGAATTTTGAACAATCATTTTTTAAAACCGTTTTTTAAGGAGCTCCTTCTTGCAAAAGTTCACAAAAAGTAATGGGTCTAGATGAGACCCCAAATTTGCACTTCCTATCGAAGCTGCTTGCGTATAGTGCCAGCGCGGGGCCCAGTGTTTCAAGGTGTTTTGAGAGACCATAACGGTTCACAATTTTTTCCAACGGCCTCTCAAAATACAGTATAGACTCGCTTTACAACCATCATCAAAATACACGAAAAACGTTGCTTCACAGTCACCTCGGTATTCAGATAAAACAGTTGCGATCTATCAAAATGTCTTTGCAGTCAGCAAGGTCAAACTTTAAGAACAACCCTGGCGGGCCCCATAATATTTTGTAAGCGTATAGGATCCTCTGCAGTGGCGTAGCAAGGCTAAGTGCCGCCCGGGGCCGACCATAAAAGTGCCGCCCTTTCAATCCCTCAAATTGGCTTATAAAAATTTTAAATGAAACAATATTATGTTTCGTGCTTATTTAAAGATATAAGGGTTAATAAAGCATCTTCAAATCGCAATCAAACACTAACGAACTGAAATGTGTCTTGTTTTTTATTTTCGAGATAATTCTTGCTTATTCTGCTTGTCGCCACCTTTCTCATCACTAAGTTTTCTACTTTTTGCATTCTTTACATATGCTTATGCGAACCCCACGTTTCGTCAAACTTTCCTCCCTGTCGGTTTTTAAATCTCCGGTAATCTCACCGCATAGCTGTTTAATAGTTGACACATTCCAGGGGACCAAACGGAAAAATTAAGGGTGTGATGGCATACCTGCTTTACAAATGTAAACATTTATGTATGTACAAATTTCGTGTAGTATCCCCGTCTTTAACTAAAAAAGTAGGCCTATATATACTGTGTATAGCAGGCTATAATGTTAATTTCATTATATGATCTCAGTGATGTAAAGAACGTTTCATTGTTCACTTCACGTTTCAGTAGTGGTTTAATCCTCCTAGTATAAAAGGCTTCTAACGTTAACTCTGTCGGCACTTGCGCGGAGCCCTCTGTAGGTGCAGGGACCCATTTTGAAAAAATATCTTAAAGGTTTAAAACCGGCTATGGTTGAGAATCGCTGGCTCGCAGTCTTCATTGTGACCTGCACACTTTGTCTAGCTGTTGGACTTCTTCGAATTACACGAACATAGTGTTATTCCTTGCCTTTGTACGTTACCAACAGAACCATCACCAGATGGTCTTCAATTGGGAGACTACGTTTGTGCAGGTGGGAGTGACATTCTAAAATTTGACAAAAAATCCACTGATTTAGTGTTTCATATTCCAATTGTAGGGGACTTGCAGCTTTTTGGGGGCTAAGCCCACCAAAGCCCCGTGGCGACCGGACTGGTTACCAACAGACGTCTATTTCGAAAACTGCATTACCAAACCATGCCAACTGGGACCTAGGCCTTTTGGATGCTTAGCGGTGATTACAACGTCTTACGTTCGACGGTTGTTGCGATGAACAGTGCAGCCATTGCCAAGCTGTACAACCATTTCGATTAACGCTCTTGTTAATAAAAGCGTTAACCGCAATCATATCTACACATATTGTTTACCCTTGCGTTAGGTTTTCAGACTAAGATTCTTACCTCAAATTCATCAAAATGAGAGCAACACCATTTTTAAACTTTTCTTGTTGAAATAACTTTTTCTATGACTGCCACTGCGTACCGTTGAACAAAGGCGACTTCACGAAAACTACATTGCCTATCGGCTGGCTCTTATCCACTCTACTTGCAGTTCAAACCAATAATCTGAGCTCAAAGTTACACACGAAAATACACCAACTGCACTACCCCGCTTCAAGAAGTCATTTTCCGGCACCATCACGTAATGCAGAAAAAAGAGCAGTTGTATTGAAACTGAGAAAAGGTATCTTTGCAAAGTTCTTCACTTCAACCGCCAAAAGTTAATGTTGATTAACTCGCCTAATGACTGGGCTACAGCTTATGGCGTTATTGAAAATATCCCACCGAACATTAGAAAATAGCATCAGATGTGCCAAGAAATTTTTTTTAAATAATTTTGGCGACGGCAATTAGCGGCATGCCAATGCCTGAAATATGCTTCTTACCGGGGCAGTTTAAGCGAACGATCATACCCAAGGAACACCACGGCGATTCACTCAGCGGCCGTGGATCGAACGATCAACCCTCCGATTGAGAGGCGGACTAGCCATCGCCGCCCCAACGAAACGTTCGTCGCCAATGCCTAGGTGTCAGGAAATGTTGATGTGCAGTTGGGACGTTACTGAGTAACCACAGATACGAGAAAAAGCATTAAGCTAGCATTGACTATTCACCGTGATTTCATGCAAACTTTTTTTATCAGATTTTAAGAGGGGCGACGTAAACGAAAATAACTGGAGCCCTAAAGTTTTTAGTCTGTGGTCTACTGTCTTCTCTTTCCTTTGTGCATAGGACTGTTGACTGAGATGGCTCAAATGGCCTTGTCTGGCGAGGAAGGTGTGGGGACTGGGGCACAATTGGCCCCTAAATAAGCATGCCCGTCAAATCAAACAAGACGAAAAAACTAATGCAATTTTTTTAAACGAAAAATCAACTTTTTAAAACGAAAATGTTTTTATTTAGAAAACATTTGCGAAACGAAAGTAAAAGTTAGTTTTATAACGTTTTTTTTGTTGTTTTTTTTTCAAAAAAATCCCAGAAACAAATTTTTACGGTGGCAAGCATGGGCCACCATACTAATGCTTGTATTCTGAAGGCACCACTTAGTTCGTAACTGCAAATGTGTACTGCTTCATCAGTCTTTTAGTAGCGTTGTTCATGTTTCCTCTCGCAGAGATTTGATCTCGGCAACCCGAGATTGACGAAAACTATCGAAATAAACAGTTTTGAATGACGATTTCAGGTATGCAAAAAACAATGGTTCCTTAAAAAGTAACATAAAATTATGATAGTAACAGAAGTGACAATTTGGTTCAAGTGAAGTAAACCTCATGATGTTGTTGTGGTGAAAATTGCATCATGAATACCACCGAAGCAAGGATTATGGCAGGGGAGGCCAAACTACTGTCCGTGGGACGCATCCCGCCCGCCGACCAATTTAATCCAGTCCGCCAAACGTTTCCAACTGTGGACAGCAGTGCAATGTAAGATTGGCTGCTGCCTGTCTTCTTTTGACTTCGCACCTATCCAGCCCTCCAGTGGCCAGGCTGTCGAGAATTTGGCCCTAGGGTCAAAACGTTTGGCCACCCCTGGGTTATGGCATCAATCTTGCAGCTTGGCGTCGTAATTTCTTAGTCATAGCCCAATGAATAGAAAGTTGCAAAAATTCTGAAAAGTTGCTAAGTGGACTAACTTTCGTGGACGTTTGAGGCTACTACAGAGAGCTTGCCTGTTTTGAAAAATTGAAAAGTAGTTTTAAAATTATTGGAAGATCTGCAATCAATTTACATATTTATTGGTTGTTACGGCGCTGTCCAGTGAAGTCTCTGCTGGAGAGGTCTTTGTGTCACCCTTTCAGGCCTCGTCTTTTAACATCACCGACTTATATCATTGACTTCAGTGTTACTAATGTACTGGTGATGGTAGCATAAGTTACCGAAACGTCTACGAAAATGTGTTTTACATCCATTGCTCCGACGTCATTGTTAAAGACAAAATAATTTTTTACTTCTCCGTGATATTCAAAACCTACTCTAACAAACGGTTTTTACGCCTTTAATCGGCGCTGTATTCAGTGGATTTTACTGTAAACGGTTTTACGCCTTTAATCGGCGCTGTATTCAGTGGATTTTCACGTGTAAAGTATATAGTGATAGGCAGGTGTTATAACGATTTCTACCATTATGACTTGATGCACCCCCTCAAAAATTTCTGCACACCACTAAGTGGGGCCCGAAAAAGTGTTTCCAACAGGGCCCCGCACTTGCTAACACCGGCCCTGCTGATAAGAGTCTAGTACAGACATTTGCATTTCCGCTCGTTTCAAGGTAAATTGTGAAGTTATATGCCTCTGCGCAGTTTCGCAAATTTTCAGTTAATATTGAGTCGTCATAGGAAAGAGTTGCGCGGGGACCCCAAAAGCGCGGGGCCCTGGGCCATGGCCTATGCGTAAATCCGTCACTGACTATGTGTTTATATTCTCGGGCTAAATAGAGATTCTGGAGAAATCGAGGGGCAAAACAGGAGATCAAGCAGGTGCTGAGCAGAAACCGTTTTGTACATGCAGTCAGAAAAAAATATTGACCAATACAATGAAATAAAACAGTTTCATCACGCCAGCCATTTGCATAATGCATAATTCAGTTAAATTTTCACAGCTACATTGTTGTTATATATTCCTTACGCAAAGAGCACAGCATTTACGGCTTTTTTGATGTGACATGCATTCACAAGCCGAGCTTCTGCAGAGGCATTAAACATACTTGAAAAAAGCGCTTCAAACCATATGCACATTAAGCATTATAAACTTCTAGCATTCAGGGCACAGTGGATACGGAACTGCAAAGTGAATCAAAACACTTTCGCGAAACGACAAGTAACCGAGCAAAACTACATTTTGTTCAAACTGACTGAACGCTCATTTGCTGCACAATAGTGGCAAAGGACGCATAGACTAGAACAGTAAAAACTCGTGCGTGAGAGATACAAGAGCTATAAAAACACCGGCAGAGCTGTACAATATGGGTCTGCATAGTAAAATATGCGCTGAAACAAAGCGCAGTGCAAATTGCCCTTTCGATTCCACTGAGCTAACACGGCAGCATTGCGTCATCAGAGATTTCACGTGAACGTATAACCGCAATTTCCGCAACGAATGGCTATGAGCAGCTTCTCTTCAAGAGCATGATAGGAATCGTACTCCGGGAGCTTCAGCATGTTCATACTAAAAACAATTTGTATCGAACAAATGTTACTCTCAGCATTTGGCACTCACACGGTTTGTAAAATTACGAAAACAAGAGACGCGCACAAGCTGACGTCACATTTTTCGATGCAAAGCTCTCCAGCATTTTTTGCACGTCATCCATGTTCAGCTTAGAACGACAGCAGTGTTACCAAGATTTGGTAGAGTTACGTGAGCTCAACACATTTCGCAAAATACCCCACGAATTCAAATCTCCGACGATATTTATATCTTGCAGCGAACGAGAAACAAATTTGACTTTCACTCGGAAAATATTTTTATCTAGTTGCGTATGTTGGTTGCGTCATCCAAAGTTCGCAACTCCGTCACCGAATACAAGCTGTTTGGATATAAGCATGTGCGTGATTTTGTTCAAATTCATGGTTGTGCTATGCACGCTACAAAAATTAATTGCTGTCTTTTTACATCAAAGTCTCTGTCGGATTGAACTTCATTGTGAAAAATTTTATTTCAGGGCATCACGCGGTCGGTATTTGTGAGAATACTTTCAATATTAGCAAATATTCAAACGTATTATTTTACATCATCACAATCAGAAAAAAACAAACTTGCCGGTGTCCGGGCACTTTCACTGCTGTTCAAACTACCACGTTCACAATATGGCCGCAAAGCCGTAAAATTTACAGCAAAAGACCATAATTGAGCGCTCACCAAGTGCTGGCAGTGGGCAGCTGATCAACTGAACGCGGGTCGTGAACCACAACAAACTTCGCGCTGTGGTGAGAAAGGAAAGAAGGCGGAAGACGCGAGCAGCCAGTGACGAACTGAAGTAAAAATGCCCGGTCGCTGGTCTGCATTTTGGCAACGCATTCCCAAAACCACCGAATAACCTGCAAAAACCAGCATCGAGATGTTTGCACATCGCGAAAAAGTGGAACCTGTGCTCTAAATCAATTTCCTCAAAAGATATCTACGCCAAGTGCTGCTGTGATTTTCATACAAAATCAAACCAGACATTCCTACATGGTGTATAGTTTTCTTTCTTCTTACTTTAAGTCACTGCATTGTTTTTACTGCATCTTCGTGCATTTCAACCGTGTTATTAATTTCCCAACTTTTTGAAACCTCACAAAGGATCGTTTTTGATTCACCCAGTGCTCACGAAAGCACCCGAAACAAACAAGCTCTCTTATTTTGATAAAGATAAGATCGCATTTGATAAATCACCTTCGCATAAAGGGAAAGCACTGCTGAAACTACACATTTGTAATTATCAATTTTGCGACATGACCCACTTACTGGTACAAACATACACGCAGGTGGAATAAGATCTGAATTAATTACCAGGTGATCCACAGGTCTGTCGCAGCACAAGCAAGAACTTTTTACTAAAATACAGTTCTTTAAAAAATCAGATTGTTACAGTACATTGCATAGTATCACAATTAAACAACGAAAGAACATAGTGGCATGGTCATTGAATATTCCTGTTATTTTCTACTTATCTCGGCAGTATTAGAATCGCAGTTTGTTTTCTTCAAAGCTCATATTTCTATAAACTCGATTCCTGAAATAGTTAACGATATCAAAAGATTCAACAGCATAACGGAGCTTGCATATCAGATTTTTGCAAGATGAATATTTGTGTAATAAGGAAAAATGACAAGTGTTGACAAACAAATCCCGCCCCCTGGGGAGGCGTGCCCCCTTACGCGCCCTCCAGCATGGGAAGTTTTTCCCAACTTATTTTTACAAGTTTTTGCAACTTTTACAACTGATTGAAAGTCAGGGGGGTTTGAAACAATGGACAATTACTTATGGGAGGTTAAAACATTTACTTGTCAACACTAAACAAACAAACCCGAACCGTTTCAAGTAACTTGTTGCTTTTACCACTGATGGCATCAGAAAAGAGCAACAACGCAGCACGTGAAAGCATAAGCGGTGCTCATATACATGCCTGGTGACCCTCATTGAAGCAGCCGGTGTACGACGTAATCTTTTTCCAGTCTTCTATATCAACTTCTGGTGATCCGGACAACATGACGGCCAACTCGTGATCAAAAAAGATTTGTACAAGGGACGCTGTGAGACAATAATCAGTTACAACTGATGTGGATTTTACTCATGTTTGTAACATGACAATCCGGTCTATATAGTCAATAAGCAGCACGTTGACCTTAGTCACGCTAAAATTCTGAAAGAAATTTGTAGAAACAATGCTACTCGTTTTCACAAGGCTTCACCTTCCGAAAGGTCAACAGACATACAACCATTTAAACAATTTCGACAGGAACAAAGAACAAGGCGTTTGTCACATATAAAATCAACCAGCTGTACTTTTTTAACATGTTATTTAATCATCTTTTTTAAGGATGCATTGGAATTAAGATTTTCGTTTCCAGCCGGAACCGAAATAATTTATGCTTTGTTTTCTGATTTTGTTTAAAATGCTCTGCAACGTTCTAAGCTACAGCAGTAATAGATTGTATTATATAGATATTTTGCTTTTAAGTATAAGATCAGGAGGTCAAGGTTCGCCAGTTCGTTTAAATCAGGGCTGATCCCACCTTCGTCCCACAAAGGACATTGTTGGAAAATCAAACTGCGGTGAATGTGTTTTGAAGAGCAAAGTGAAAGCGTGGAGCGGATTAATAGAATGCGCCTTGTACTGTTGATATGTGGACATTGGAAGGACTATCAAACTCGATTGGCTTCATTAATAAAATTTGGGAAAGTTCAATGTCGGATGCGTTGAAGAGTTCACCGGGACATAGTTTTCCCGCGCCTCTTTTAAATTAATTTAGCTGTTACAATAAAAACGTCCTATAAACAATTACGTTATATTACTACAAGTGATCTTCAAACAGGGAAAAATTTCGAAAATACTAATTGAACAACAATTTTAAAGCCTGTCGGAATCAACTCATTTCCGGCAGGAACCCAATTTCGGTTCATCATTAATCTTGTCAAATGCCCCCAAGCGTTGGTAATTCATCAAGAGCTTCTCACAAACACTGCCATATGCGTACTCTACAGTTTGTACTGTACACGTATGGTTGCATGGCAAGTGCCACAGAACTGGACGATGTCGCTATTTGAACAATCGCATGTATGCGGTGCCGGTAACAAACCAATCTTTTGCTCCTGACAATGAAAACCCTAGAAACTAACCATAATCACACACACAAGAGTCAGAAGTCAGAAGTATGAAAATGCCACATGAACAAAGAAAAAGCATAGTCTCAAAGTACAAACACCACTGAAGCGAAGTTCCCTTTGTAAGAGGAAAATCTGGCAAACCGTAACTTTACCACTGGCTATAAGCAGTGGCGTACGAGGCAGGGGGTCGGCCGCCCACCCCGGCTTGAAAAATTCAGGGCAAACTCTGTTTTCAGGGCAAGCACAACTTGCTCAAAAATCCTGAATGATAAAAATATTTCAATACAGGGAAAAATTTTAGGGCAAACTCTGTTTTTCAGGGCAAGCGGAAGTTGTTTAAAATTCTGAATGATAAAAAATATAGGCCTATATTCAATGCAGTGAATTCAGGGCACACTCTGTTTTTCAGGGCAA
>JGI24021J15306_10012138_pt1 | contig 10698 bp, 6 predicted proteins | sample Ectturendosymbi1_FD_15306 | JGI IMG/M metagenome (IMG submission 15306) | reverse complement strand
ATTTATTTCGTTGCAGATCCGTCGCTAGCTTTTGCATTTTTCAAGAGCTGATGAGGCGGCTACAGCTGGTCAAGAATGAAATCAGAGCCTATAAGAGGTGAACAGCTTGATAGCAGCTTCAATTTTTAAATCTTGTCGTGTAAAATGGTGAGAGTGAGCTTGCATTTTCATGGCGCGACGTAATGCCCAAGCCCCCATTACAACTGGCCTGCTTTGCTGTTATCAACATCAGATAATACAGGAGTGTGGTGAATGAACAAGATTGTTAATTGCTTCATATCTTTCCTCATGGTCTGTATTCACACATTGTTGTCTTATATCAAGTTTAACCGCAGGTAATTTAATTAGGGAATTTCCAGGAAATCCTCTACGGAATAATTAATAATTTGCGTTTTTTGGGCCATAGCTGTTGTACCAGAAACGCCCGAAAGTCATTCAAACCCTCGAAATACTCGTATTATAGCCTAGTTTCCGATGAAACCTCGAGTCAAAAAGTGGCTCATGGCGTTGGCGCCCAGGACCAGATGAAAATGCGTAAACCTACTCCCATTATGACGTCATCGTCAATAAGACAAAAATCAAAAAGTTTCCAGTTTTTTTAATCGAAACTACAAGATTTTCCGCATCTTTGGAGGATTTGAACAGCTCTCTAACTCAATCTGCTGTTGAGTTATGGCTGACCAAAACTTGCGCAATATGGGCAAATCATGCCTTTGGTGTTATTTTAAAATGTGTCCCAAACTTTGGTTTATGAGCCATAATTTTGGAACCAGAAACGATAGAATGTCAACCATGGACTCTAAAGGCTCGTATTATAGCCTAGTTTCCAATAAAAACTTGAGTCAAAAATGGCACGTTGTGTTGACGCCCAGGGCCTGCTGACCTCAGCCAAATATGCGTAAACCTACTCCCATTATGACGTCATCGACACAAAACCGCAACTTCAAAACTTTCCAAATTTTTCGTTTCGAAATTAGACGATTTCCTGCATTTTTAGAGAATTTGAACAGCTCTCTAGCTCAATCGGCTGGCTAGTTATGGTTATGCAAAGTTCAGCAAGAACAGTGGCGCATGAGGGACTTAGGGAGTGGTGACTGGAGGCTGCGGGAAGGATCAATTCCCAAAAGCTCGAACCACCACCACTATGTGAAATAACAAATAAGTTCTGTTCTAATTTTCACAAACTCAGGGTCTGAATGTTCACTGTGGCATACACAGAGTCAAATGAATTCCCGTTTAAACACACAATTTTGGAAATCAACGTTTTACAAGTTTGGTAAACAGGAAAGAATGTTGCCAATATCCACCTTCTTTGATTTGATCTGTTGCGGATAAAGAAGCAAAATGAAAATACTGACACGAACCTGCAAGAGTTCCAACATTCAAAGTTAAGCCGTAGAAAACAACGGTGACTGTAAACCATCCAAACATGACCACCAGTGAAACAACCCTCATTAGAGGCTGTTTGAAAATACCTATCAGGGAGTAACGCTCTGTTTCTTTGGATGCCTTTTCCATCTTTTAAAAAACAAAAGCATAACTTTTACGAACATAAAGAAGCATTAGCAAAACTTTGGCAGTGCAAAAATTCAGCATCATCCAAAGACGCCAATGCACTCTTTGATATCTAACACAAACAAACGAATAAAATGTTCTTTAGCATAAAAACGCAAAGAAGAAAGATCTTTGATAGTAAACAAATTTGTTGTTCCATTATTTGGTGGTTTTAATTGCTATAATCACCGATTGTTACGTGGATTCTCAACCAAAACAACACCTAGTGTTCTGCTTGAGTTGACACCTACGTTTTTGTCCGATATCGATGTGTAATAATTGAAAAATTGTACCTTCGCTTTTTCAGTTTCAACAATCAAATTCCAGTCGTCATCTGACATTGTTGCTCCTTTGCTCTTCACGTATCGAAGAACCACCTTTTTCGCTTCCACCTCTCGACCTTTCGCCAGTAGCCACCTTTGATCAAGATCAAAGAGAACTGAATTTTGAAATGAAACCTAACTAGCGACCAGCACATCGCGAGTGTAAAGCATTTGTCACGACCATAGACACATTTCGATTCTTCTTAGTTTTGTATTCGCTTCAACAATGCAAAGCAGATATCACCAATGCTTAATTTTCCTACTGTCACATAATGTGGCAACCCTTTTGATATAACAGCCAACCACGTCTGTGAACAGCCATATTCACCTCGTTTTAACAGGTTTCATGAAACCGAGGCATAAACGGACTTTAACTTATTTTAACAAAGCTACGCTTATTTGCCACTTCTTTTAGCTTACGCGCCACTTCGTGAATATCTTTGACTTTAAACATTTTTTAAACTTGAATTTTGAATTTTTTCCCAATTTCATGCAATGTCTGAAGTAAGTGCTCCTAATCCAAACCTAGCCAAATGAAAATGAAATCCTAAATTACCGGCTAAATATGCCATCAGGTGGCGGTAATCCCCTAACGTTAAAGGGGGTGATGATTGGGACGAACGTTACGTCCCAACGTAAAGAAAGCAAAGACGCCAATTACGATACCAGTACAAAATATGCCACTCGACATTTTTCAGCCCCAGTCAGTATGGTGAGCTTCATGTGTTATTGAAATGAGAACAAAATGTCTAATACCACTTCAGTTCCATGAGGTGTTTGATGTAAAATGGATAATGAAAGGAAAAGAATAACAAAAGTTTTGTTTTAAGAAAATAATGGAAACCTACTAACCTCGGGGATTCGGGCAGGAAAAACCAAATCACAAAGAAAGGCAGTGGAAGCAAACCGCACGCCAGCAAAAGATCACGCCAGTCTCTGAGCCAGAACCCTAGACCAGGCAATAGCATGTGGCCAGCAGAGCTGATGTAGAATACCAGTAGCGATATATATAATCGGTACTTGTTCGAAGAGATTTCGCTAGCTGCAAAATACAATTTGAAACATTCAAGGACTCTTTCAACGCTTCAGAAATTCCGAAATTACTGCAGCTGACAATTTTACCAAACTACCTAAGATCTAAAAAGTGCTGTGTCGTAGTTGTCGAGAAAACAAAGTTATTTCAATAATTCTGGATTATCTACTATTGTCTTTTTGAACATTTTCGTCAGCTTAAAAAGGTCTGTTTGTTGCTGGCATACGCTGAACTTTCCAAAACATTTTTAGTGATCGACGCACATGATAAACTTGAAAGGAACTTTTAATTATTACGAAAAGCGATCAAGCCCCTGTAATAGTGGAATTTTTAAACGCATTTCAAAGAAAGACATTTTCGGCAGCTGGTGATCAGTTTCAGTTTTCATTTTGAAACGAATAACTCTTGCCAGTTGTTGTAGCACCAGGTGGCGCTGCTCGTATATTGAACTCATTTTTAACCCTTCAGCGACGGTATAATTTTACAACGCTAACAGGCGGTATAGGTAACAATTGTACCTTTATGTATTTTCTAAAAAAAAAGAGCAATTTTTGGATAGTAATTAGTATGTACATTCAATTAAGGTTAGGTTTTGAAAAATGGTGGTTTTTGCCTGTGTTGAGCAGGAGCGTCGCCCGCAAGTGGTTTCGAAGGAACAAATTTTTTTCTATAAAATTGTTTCATTTAGGTGGAAAAATGTTGTTTTTGCAACATATTTGTGTTCTTTTGGATCTTCTTGTGACTACACTACTCCATTACTCCGACTGAGCATCAGAATCATGCTGTGCATTGGAGACACGCATAAATCAGCAATCTGTTTCCAACAACAGAGGTATTCAAATTGACCATACGTCCAGATATGAGTGACATCATTTTGCAAAAATCAAACAGGAAGTACAGAAACGTGTGATATTTTCAACAGTCTTCTTGCACACAAGCATTCTAATGTGTCTCAACGGGCAAAACAACAAATGGTAAAGCTATTTACAGAAGTTGAGTTCGACGTATTTTGTTACATTTGGATTGCTTTTGGTGCACACAGAATGTGCTCTGCACGAATCCTGTTTGTGACGAAAATTTACCACCAAAGACAACACGCATCACTTGTAAATAAGTAGAAACTACCTGAAAATGTTTTGATATTCATTGCCACGGTGCTTTCTAAGTGTATTATTTCTTTCTAAATAAGACAAAACTATCATTCAAAAACGTTAAGGTATTTTATGCATCATTTTCACACATGAAAGTACAATATACTGTCTCTCAGGAGCTAAAGTTTGTTTTTACAACACATCACCAAACAGGGTGAATTTTTTTCTGAAATTTGGTCTGGACAATCTAAAATAAAACGTAGAGATGTCAAGAGCCTCAGGTCTCTAGTTGAGTTTTAAAAAACGCAATCACTGTATAAAGACACAATTACCTAGCCCGTCATTTAAGGGTCAAGACTCACAAAAAATGGCAACGGACGTTTTTGCCATTATTGCTTGAGATCTTTTGCAAAAATGTTGGTAAAAAAGATTTTCTAAAAGGAAAAGTATTGTTAAAAACTACCGGCAATGAAAAGTCTAACATTTAGCAATCTGGGACTATCTGGTGTGTGGTGGTGATAAACTGGTTAATATATCATGTTAACCTTGAGCAGAACTTTTATAGCGCTTGTTGTTGCAACTACTAATTCTATGAAGGGGCCATTGCTAAAGAAGGCTAGGTTCACCATTATCATCTTCTCCAACAACCTTTGAAGTTGTTCTGGCATGAAATATAACGTTGTTTGCACCGTGGTGCAAGACCTGATTATGTTTTCCAATAGCAAAAACATGTTCCGATATAATATGTTGAACAGAGGTACACAATTTGTTATTGTAAAACGTTTCTTGTAGATAACTGTTCGACACCGTCTGGTGTGTGCCTTTGGAGCAGACGATAATAGCAAGGCTCAAGTCATATTTCTGAACTGAGCAGTTTGAGATCACGGCATAAAAATATCTGTGAAACAATAAAAGCCTTTTTTGCAATAAAAAAACAAAAAACTTTTTATGAAAAATTGAAAAGACGCAAATTGTGAAACCAGCAACCATGGATTGAAGTTTCAAAGAAACTTGGCCTGTCTCGAACTTTAAAATTTTTACTGCGTTTTTGTGAAGAGGGCAATTGTCGGCTGGCCAAAACTTGAAATCGTGCCGTTTATACGGGGCCAAAGTTAAACATTTTACATTATAGAATATAGAATATAAACACTCTTTTGACTATGTGACGTTTCATTCCATTTGTTGCAAGATTAGAGTTTGTTTAAAACCTTATTTACTCACTTTTGCAGGCTAAAACAGAAGTTAGTACTGTCACTGCAAAAATTCTCTGACTTCCTTACCGTAGGTGAAGTTTGATACAAAAGTTCCAATCGTAGAAATGCCAGACATCACTCGAAAAAGCACGAAAAGCCAGAAGTAGGGCATGAATGACCCCACCACGTTGGCCACCACATGATTAATAGCGAAAGCCAGCATTGCCCACTTGCGTCCAAACCTGCAGTGATGTTGATAATGTGGTGTATTAAACAATTGTTCATAACGTTTCAAGTTAGAACCAAGAAATGTCCCCATGTCACTGCTTTATTTTTCAAGTGCTGGTGCTTCCTGCAAAAAAACTTTGCAAACATTGTAACTCCGACTTTTGGCTTTTGCAGAATCCTGGTAATGCTTTAAAGAAAGGACATCCTTTCCATGAAGTTCTGAATTGGGCAACTTCTCCAAGCGACTGCAGCAGAAGAGCTTTACATGCACGCAGGCAAAAATAAAAGCAACACTTTGCTGGAAGCAAACCAATGCACGAAGTTATGCAAAGCACTGGTTCATTTGTTTTGAAAAAACCGCAGCTTGAAAATTATTTGTAGTCCACCCTTGATTTCCTTTTACTTTATGATGTTTTTGTTCAGTGCCGCAACAAAGTGATATTTTCGAGAGGGCAAGGTGATGGTAACTTGTTGTTGTGCTTATACATACTTTAAAAACTAAACATGCTTTTCAAAATTTCGAGGAGGGCACTTGCCCGGTTGCCCAATTGGTTGCAACCTGCGGGCCTGCTTTTATAATTCTGTTATTTTTTTGCCAACGGAAATTGAATTTAGAACAATTTGCACTCTGTTCCTACAGGGAAAGGCTTCAACTTGTACAAAATATGATGGCTTGAGTCGTGACTCTTTCAGGCGCAGTGCCTCAAAAGCAAAACTGAAACAGACAGGACGCAACAAATCAAAGAACGCTGAAAGACATGGATAATTTCCAACCAGTTCGAGCAGAACCTTGACGATAAAAGTCGGAATGAAGGAATGAGGCGTTGATGGAAGAGGGTGGCGGGGATTTTATTCAATTATACGTTGATTGCATTAATCTGATTAAGAAGTAACGGCAGTGAAAAGCAATTTTGAAAAAACCGAAATCTTTTGACATTTTAGAAAATAAACTTTCGCAGATCAATATGATCTAAAAATAATTTAAAGCTTTCTAAATATGGCACTTTGGAAAAATGTGGCTGATAAACATAATTCAACAATGCTTTTCTCACAGAAAATTAAATTTTAATTGCCCTGGGCAGTCTTGGTCTGAATAATATTCGCCAATCAATAGCAGCACAAAACAAGTTCACGTGAATCAACTTTATCCTGTCTATACGTGGGCGCAGATGATGAAGTAACAGCATTTCGCGACAACGAATAGAACAGCAATGCAATAACAAGTTTCTCTTATAAACTTTGACTGACCAATCAGCGATCGGTCCATGGGCAGCTGATCCGATGAAATATCCGAAGAAGAAGAGGCTGTTTGCTATCGGGTCCAGAATCCGTCGGTCGCACACCAAGTCCCACTGCAATTGCAAGAACGGTGCTTGATAATTTTTTGCTTGGATACGCAATGCAAAGGAAAGCAAGTGGATGTATAAGCTTTGTACGCTCTCTTTAACATCATGCAATGGGTTCATAGAAAGCACCACCGACTTATTCTTAAAATGTTTGAAATTTCCGGTAGAATAATATACTGAGGGAAAACAACTTGTTTGTTTTGGAATTACTGATGTACTGCAGATCAAGTTAAGTGTGTATTTAATCCAAGTTACATGAATCAATGCTGTCAAAAGATGGCTTCCACGCAAAGGTTAAAATGTAGCAGCTTCTTACTCCATGTCAATATTGACACTGAGTAATACCGACCACGGCTTGGTGAACTTACTACATCCCTGCGGATAGTTTTCAGTCACTTTCCCACACACTGAAAATTGTTAGAAAATGCCAACTGTGCTCAACATTATCTCCCGTAGTGAAAGCCTATTCAACGCATTTGCTCGGGACAACTGTTCTAGACACTGAGCAAAAGCTCAAGTACTTTTCAACGTTAGCTGCTATGGCAGTAGAATATTACACTAGACCTGTAACAAAAAGAATTTACTGGATTTAGATCAAAGAGTCAAACATACCTCGGTGACTGTGGTTTCAGTGTAATAGGTTGTGTCGTAATAGTATCCATTGTCACATTTTATGACATCTTTCGAAGCTGGTATACATGCCGCCTCGTGACAATTAGTGAGATTTACGTCATATCTGAGGCAAGTTTCATAATTCTGCAAAAAAAAGTGCTGTCTTGAGCGTTTTTAGGTAATTGCAAAGACACTCAGCACACCTGCGGTGAAAATTACCCTCGTACATTTGAGCCACATAGACCTACAGTGGCATAACCAGTGGTTGGAGCCAGTGGGGACAAAACTTAGCTGAAGGGGAGCCACTAGCCCATACTCAGAAACAAGGTTAAGAGAAGATAGTGAATCCGGATGTGGATGTCTATACTATCTTAAAAAAAATGAAAACCCCCCAAAAACGCAAAAAATCAACTTAATGAAAACCAAGGAATAATAAATATTAAAATATCAGCTAAAGGGAGCCCAGTTCTTACATTTAGCTTGCCGGGGGCGGGCAGGCGCGTAGCCAGAAATTTTGATAGGGGGGGAAACAACAACCGAGTCTCAACATTTTAATATTCAATGCTCCTTGCATCATCCATGAAACGTGCCTTCTTGTGACGCTTTTTTTCTAAATGATTATGTTCAGATTTAAGTGGGCAAATAGAACGTCTACTTTCAGTGAATTGACAAGTTTTAAAAGTTTGTTTTCAGTAAAATTCCAAGCTCCTACTTTGGATGTAAGCCACCATTTGCTCCTACACCTTTCCTGCAAAAGCGCTTGTGAAAATCGCGATGCTTTCAAGAGCAAGTCTTGCTGTATGCTTTTTGCAACCACTATTGCAGTTGAGCAAGAATTCATTGTGGCCGCCACTATGATTGCGCTTTTCATATTTACACGCTACTGATGTATACCAACACACGTTCAACTGAAGCCTAGTAGCGACTTTGCTCTGAGACATCGACTTCCGAAGTACAGTAGGTCTACAAAACTTGCGCGCTTGTAAGACGTGGACCTTATCCAATTCTTTGCGACTGGTTGACATATACAGTTGATAACGTGAAAGCTGTATAGTGTTCCTCAACGCCTTTAAAAAATGCTTAGATAGTTCGTCATTACACGCTATAAAATTCGACTGCGGTAACATTTCTGCGTGCTACTTGCACTGAATTTGATTCCCAAAAAGGATTAGGTATTTATCTAGCTCCTTAGAGTTAACACTATAAGTCCCAAATATGATTAAGGCAATTTTGTAAATTGTGGAAAGTTATGCAGGCCCTCTAAACAAACTCGCATATGATTGACCCACTCAGCCCACATGTGTGAATACGGTTGTGTATTTGAGAAAACGAACCACTATCAATTATCACCACGGCTCTGCACTAAAGTGAAGAAATGCGTTTCACCACAGCTTAACACAACAGTCGGTTAGTTGATCTAGTCCAGTGGTTCCCAAAGTATGGGTCGAAAGTCAAACAAGGGTGGAGAAGGGTCAAAAAATGTGTCGCGTAGAGGCGATCAAAACCGGGGTTGTGTATCAACTGCATTTTCAACGTTGCCGCTGCTTGTCTGTGTCTGTCTGTAGCGTAGTCACTTAAGCAAAGTGTAGATGGCTGCAGGTCGTAACCAGGGGGGCGAGGAAGGCACAGTGTACCGGGCGCCGCATCACTGCCGTCGCCGAAAAGTCCCAATAATGTCACAAGTACTTTCTTCAATATAGTGCATTTGCTCCGAAAGACATTAGGTTCGAAAATGGGGGCGCCTAACATATTTCTTGTCCAGGGTGCCATCTAACCTCGTTACGCCCCTGGATCCTGGATGCCTGACATAAAACGAACTTAGTCACTTGCTGCCAAATATCACCCATACAATCCTTATTTTTGATGCGTTGTTTGAGGCTTGTGTCACGAGTTGTTCAAATTTAAATTTAGGTCGCTATCATAAAAGTTTGAGAACCTCTGATCCATCCATTCTATCCTAAGCGGTTGAAGTGTTATTTTGAATCCATTTGTGTTTAAATAACAAAATAGAATCGAATGGGAAAAACTTCAATTNAAATTCATTTTAGTCACATGCGCTTTATCGAGAAAAACAGATTGCAAGCTATCTGTAAGTAATGGCAGTGTCAATGCCGTCAGTATTTACAAAATGCAAAGCATCTTCCTACTAACGTTAGATTTTGCAGCTGACTCTTTCCGTTGCAGCTGAATGATTTCAAATTTTCTGCAGGATAGGGTGGTAGTAGACATTTGATTAAAACTGAAACACTTTCAGACAGGGGTGTAGTGGGGCGGGAACGCGTTGAAACGGCGTTCCCACACCTTTTTCACGTTTTGCTTTAAAATGAGTTTGAAGCTGTTTTAAAATGGCTATTTCTTTTGGCGCGTTCCCACATCATTTTGTTGGCACTACATCCCTGATTTCAGACTATGTGCAGGTCGGACTTTTATTACTTGACAAAACTGTTTTTTATACTCGCCAGCAAGGTAATGTAAAATCATTGATGAAAACGTTAAAGCTCCACATAATTGTGATTGAACCGTCAATACACATATTCAATCATCATAAATAAATATCGAGAATGAATGCTGTTGTTGTTGAACAGTGTTTATGAACAGTGCCTAATACTGCGTGATAAAAACGACTTTGAAAGTGGATTGTTTCTTAGCCAGACTTTGATCTTCGAGGCATACAAAAGGTTTATCACCGCCATATATTCACTCATGTAGTTTTAAAATTGTACAAAAATCTACGATGTTCATTTAAAGCTACCTGATGCTGCAGACAAGGGGAAGTTATACAGTATATCTAGCACGCCAGAGATATCAGAGAGGAATTTTGCGATGGTCTTGAAATGAAGTTTGCATCATCGCCATTAGGTGGGATACAGGAAGCTGGTTCATAAGAAACAGCTGCGGAAAGCGTTACCCCTTTTCTTTATTGTCGGTTAGCGATTACACGCGCGTAGATACAAGTTGCAAGTTTCATTATCACAGCGTGTAGATACAAGTTTCATGATCACCAACCTACACACGGAGCTTAAACCACAGGAAACGGTCAGCCATGGCATGACGTTTCCAGCATTTACACCACTGATTAATCATGGACAATTGGCAAACTATAATTGATGTGATTACGTTCGATTAAAAGCTGGAGCAGGAAAGTTTCTTTAAGCAGTTTCGTTGATTTACACTGACGTATTTCTTTGGCCCAGAGTTGCAAACGGGCCTCATTTTGAAGCCCGAACCCGGCCCGAATACCTACTCCCAAGCCCGAACCCGGCCCGCGAGTCCGACATTTATTTTCGAAGCCCGATTTAGGCCCGAAAGCCAAACTTA
>JGI24021J15306_10012137_pt1 | contig 10698 bp, 8 predicted proteins | sample Ectturendosymbi1_FD_15306 | JGI IMG/M metagenome (IMG submission 15306) | reverse complement strand
AGGATAGGAATGTTGTCCGCTGGTGTAGGACGCAGGCATCAAGTCACAGTTCACAAGGCGTCGTTGATGGCAAGGTCAATGAGGCGGGTATGAGCACTGCGGCACCAGACAAGAGTGCAGTACACGGCGGTTGATGGACCAGGGCAAGGGTGGCTATTGGCAAAGTTGTTGCTCCAACACCCCGGCTAGAACCAGCAAGCATGCTTTCTCAATGTTTGTTTTGTCCGGAGGTGGCAATCTCTCAACGGATTCTCCTGTGAGAAGGAAAAAGCGCTTGCAAAGGTTCCAACGCTTCACCGGATCGCCGTAGGCAGGTATTTTGAGCGTGGCGTAATGAGAATGAGTCGGTGTTGTGACCGCGAGAATTTTCCTAGAACACAACACATCTCTCAGACAGGTGGTTGTCCTGGCCGACGCTGGTGAGGGCCAGGTCCGGTTTGGTGCCGACATTCCATCGGTGAGAGAAGAAACTGGCTACTTTCTTTAGGTTGTGCAGCAGCTTAAGGCTACTGACTGCTGCCCAGGAGTCCAGACTCTCACCGTCAAGGGATGGTTTGCTGTAACCCCAGTTGACATGCTGGCAGTTGAAGTCGCCAACATACAGACAGGGGTATGGGAACGTCGGTATGGCTGTACGTGTGAGTCGCGAGCGTGGAGATTTGTAGTCGTTAATGATCTTATATCCTGCGACGTCTACGCACAACCATTCAGTCTCTCATTGTTCTGGAGACTGATCGACCAGTGACCATTCCAACCGCTCGTGGACAAACGTGGCAAGACTGTACAACCTGCTTAGGACTGACCCAGCTAGTGAGAAGTTGGGAATCACTAGCTTGTCTGCAGTTGTGCAGTGGGTCTCCTGTAGGACGATGATGAATGCCTTTTTCTTATAGGCTAACTGCTCGATGACGCTGATCGTATTTGAGGTGAACCCGTGTGCTGGGTCTTTGTTTTACTTGCTACATGTATCGGCAAAGTGCTATTCAACCGACTTTGTCGACGTCAGGCAAAGTAGTTTTGCTCTGAATCGAACATATTGACCAACGAATGGATCGAAGCTGCTTCAACATTGGCTAACATCGTATCTAAACCATGCCCACCTTCAATCCGAGAAGAACGCTAACGGATTCATCTCACCTATGATTTTCAAATGAGTTGCTCTGGTATGCTCCAAACGTAGTTGGATGGATTAAGTGAATATGAGCATCCATTCGAACTGTTTTGATCTCGGTCAACTGTGATCTTGTTGGGTAAAACTTCAAATTTCAAGATTTAAAATATTTTTTGCACGATTCATGGTGTGTCGTAAACTGCGAAAACATTTTTGCTTCTTGTACCAGGCTCTTTTCATGTTCTCAGTGCATTTGCCTTTGTTAGTAAATAGCACCAATCTGAAAAAAATAATATTTGTAATGTTTTTCAGATGATTATTTTCTGAAAATCTTAATTTTCAGCGTAGTTTTTCGTACATTGTGTTCATCCGCTCCACGCCATGGCATCTGATGATGAACAAAACCTCCTCCAGGTAAGGCGTCATTTTGTGACAGTTAATTTTGAAATGATAGATAATTTTTGAAAATCCGGGCGAATGCACATGAGTTAGATCGTGATGTAAGCCAAGACTTTGGTGTTACCTTCCACAGTGAAACTCATTCAGTTGGTCTTAGACTCAGACAAACCACTACGAATTCACCTTGCTGCTGATGCAATGCTAAGTTTAAACCTGAAGATATAATGATTTCCCGATTATGACCGTCTTTTAGCCTCTTTAAATGCAAAATAAAAGAGAATACTAGCATGTTTTTGCAATAATAACATCCGATCTGAGTTTAACAGCACTGCGCAGGAAAAAAATGGTTTCGTCCGCAGCAGGGACGTTTCCGTAAATGTCTAGCTGGGAAGATATGTGCTTGATCTACGATAGAAAATCACAATGTAAGAGAGATGTACGGTTGGGCAGAGTCTAAACTTGCATTCATGGATGGATTTATATCTTAAGGAGTTTTGGGTGTTATTTTGAAACTACTAAACTTGACCATGAATTCTCGAAATGAAGCTTTTTTCTAAGTTTTTTTTTAAGAGTAGTTGACCCCTTAACTAGATTATTGACACTTCCACGTCTTGTTGACATAGGTCCACCCAAATGCTTAAGGGTAAGATTGAGGTCAAGTACACAAACAGTGCAAGAAGCGACGAATAAGTGTCGGGGCGAAAAGCGGATCCATTTATGAAGCGATTGGCAACTTTCACATAAGATTTTAGTCTAGCCAGCGACGCTGGGAAAGCATACGCCAACGTCTTCAAATATTTAGGCAAGCATACACCGTGTGCCTAAATATATTCTCGACTAGATTTTTGGTTCTTAGTCATGCGTCGAACAAGTCTCATTTGAACTTTGTTACGTGCAGTACGTCCGTGTAGAAAACCGTTTGCTCTCGATTATTCCTTACACGTAACATGTCCTGCCAATGATGTCGCATGATTGGAGATGGAAATATTTTCGCCACAGTTTGTTGGTGTTTGCTGAATATGCATCATTTATTTCAGACCGTTTTAGTTTGCAGGAGCGCAGGGAAAAAGAACGGTTGTAGGTTACTGTGAACGTTTCAAAGCACCGGCTGGAACAAAGTGGCTAAGCAAGGGGTGGGGTAAATGTTTTGTCTCGGTGGGCTGCGCCGGATTCTCAGTTGGACACAGGTTGCGACCGGAGCAGATGGGTATTTTGTGCGACTAGTATAAATGAGATACAAAAATTGAAAAAAATGAAACCGACTTGAAATGATCCGTAACAACATAACAGACAACATAACACTACCTTCAAACTCGACAATGTTTATTGTGACTATCAGTGAGTCACACACCTTATCCTGGGCATGAGCAAACTACGTTCCAAGGACCACATACCCGTTAAGCTCTTTAATTCAGCCCATTGAGNTTTTTCAAGGCCAAGACAGTTGCACGCCTAAATCGTTAGAGCAGAACTGCATGCACATTTGGAATGATTGTCACTTTTACATGTTCTGCTGANATTTGAGCAGAATATCAGTGGATGAAACTTTTCTGGATTTTGCTGGTACGCCAAACATGGCAATAAATTATGTTTAAAGAAATATTGATAAAATGTGAAGTTACCCTTGAGAACTACCTTGTTGTCATGACAAGGTATACACTTCCATTCCCGTTACTCTCGTTTATTTAAAGTAGGGGTTCGATGCTCTAACCACAGTGGCCCTGGGTATTTGCTGTTTGCGCACTTAGCACAGCAGCTTCGTCGCACAATGCACACTGTTCTCCCTGTTTACTTTCGTGCACTGATTTCAGGTATATTTTTCACACATGAGCAACGAATGGGCAAAATAATAAAACAAATGAAACCGAAGGGAGAGGTAAGCTCAGTATTTGTTGACATGGAAATAAAGTAATGATTTTCTTAAATCCCAGGGCCAAAAAGTTCAAGAGCTGGTCATAGTTCTCTGCACGGAGTCGTCTGCGTGCAGCGCAATACATTGTTAAAGTTGTACACACTTGAAGTTTTGTTTGCAAAACATTTGTCAAAATGACAGCCTGTCCAATACAAACCAGCTAACGTTTTCTTCATTTATGCAAATGTTGTCTTCTGAAGGATCAAGCTCATGCAAATATACATCTGCGCATTTGTAATCAGAACGCTCTCTAGTTTGCTCTAAACCACTGGTAAATTAAGGGCAAGTTGAAACGTCCCTGTCCCCCATAGTTTCACTGGCAAATTGATGCGACTAACCATTGTGGGGCAGGTTATAGGATCATGGCCATCTAAAAACCGTGCTTATTGACAGCCATGGATCACCAGCACACGAAAGACAACCATGGGACTATGTAGGAACCACTATGTCTTCGTGGTGAAGAAGAAGCTATAACGCTGCTTCGAAATTATTTTAACAAAACAAAATCTGTTTAAAATATANTAAGGGGAGTCACTATGATGTGCTCTGGCCAGCGACTTGTCTTTTTGGTTCGGTCTGGATTCGATCCNGTTTCTTTNAGATAAATTCATTCATTCATTAATATTTGTTTGTGAGAGCAANTGCAACAACACAGACAGTGCAGTGTGACAAACACAATCTNGAGGGTATATACAGTGCAATAAAATCGTAATCAATGCTACAAAAACTCATTACAAGTACAGCAATAACACTGCTATGTTACTCCTGGGATATCTAAAATAACCAGGTGATTTTCTTGTCAGGTGATTCCCCAATGTAGGTTTTTCCGGTCATAGACCGAATTTTTCTTTAAATGACCGAAAAAATTATGTCAATTCTGTTCATAATGTCCAAAAATGTAGACTAGTGAATACTGTTAACGGCAAGTTCCAATACCATTATGGGACAAATGGCCGAAATGACTCAGGGTAAAAACAGCTCCCAATATCTTAATATTGAAAAACGGTTATATTCATGTTGTGTACGCAAGGTATCACAAATTTTAGGCTAGTATGAACAACTTGGGAGGAGTTAATAATGGTTTACTTTGAGACATAATTTGCTTTTCTTTTTGAAAGTATAAAATTTGGATCCAAAGATTCCCAAATCTTAATCCCTATGTGAGCAAAAGAGTTTTGTCCAGTATCCAATCTTTTCCTGTGAGCTATATATTATTGAGATGACTTTTGTCCAGTGTTATAAGAATGTATATTGTCCAGCTTAGTGAATAGCTTATTGAATGCTGATGTAATAAAAAAACAGAAGTTGCCGTTTTAGGGGCAAATTACGAAAACCACACACTATTTTAACTAATAAACATCTTTCGCAAGACCACCAAAGTGGAGCGGAATTCGAAAAAAGTTAAACCTGGGAAAAAGAAAAGGATTTTGGTGAAAAAGAAGAAACGCATTCGCGATGGAGTACCTGGGGAAAGTTATTCTAATGTGGTCGCAACGTCTGACGTAACAGCGACGGCAGCTGCTGATGGTGCGAGTGCGATGGCTGCGGGATCCCCTCCCAATCAATACTCAGTTGACGATCAATACGAAACTGAATCTGACGTCATGAGCGAGGTTGACTGGCTGCGTCAATGTTTCGTGTTTACAACTCTGACAGATTTTCGTCACCGCCATTGCTTCCATTATGTCGTCACATAAATCATTATTCAGGATTTGTTGACTTGAGCGATGGGTCGGATGTGACCGTTGCCATAACAACCGCTTTCAACAGATCCGAATGAAGTTGATCTTCAGTAATTTCTCGATCGTATTGCATGCTTGGATCCCAGAAGCTTTTATATCCCATCATCTGTCAGCCTGCGACATTAGATGCTCTCTAAAGCACCAAACCACAAAGAGCGTTATCTGCATTTTCATCTTATCGCAAAGCTCATACCGTTTGTCTCATCACTTCACTACCTGTATGTTTCAGTGCTCTTGCTTCTGTTCGTTAAGAACAGCTGGACATCTACTAATCTAGTCACGGACTTACATTGGTTTGGCACAATCAGCGTATCTTTTTGGTTTATGCGGCTGACTAAGAAATAGCATGTTTCAAGCAACTACAACTTTGTTCATGATATAGTTAATTATCATCTTTCAACTAAAAACTTTCATGTAGTTGTGTGAAGTCAATATCGTTCCTATGCGAGTGATTTTAATTTGAATGAACAAACCAAATGATGCGTTTTGAAAGGTTTTCACAATACCATCGATAAATTTTATTTAGTGCTTGTTTGCATTTTTAACAGGTAGAAACTGACTGATTCTCAAATTGAATATAATTTTGAACAGGTTAAACGTTTTGCATCTTGTAGATGTCAGAGATGATTGACGGGGAAGATCTGGAACATAAAACGTCATATTTGACACCTCAGATGATCCACGCTATCAAAATGTCGCAACTGCAAAGCCAGGTATCACCATCTGTCAGGTCTGCAACAAAGAGGACAAACCAAGCAATTGATCTAATCAAATATGGGCAAACAGTTTCTATTCTCTGCATGATTTTGGTTTAGTTTTAGATATTTTTCCTGAATAGATGTTTGCCCATACTAAATTTCTGTCGAGTGCTCTCCTGGCATGTGTCTCATATTTAAAAATGTGAAAACGCTTAAATATAGTTCAAAGTTTTAAATATATCTACGTCAGTAATTTTGTTGAGTATGGAAAAGTTGCCTTTTGTGTGGAAAAGTTGCCTTTTCCACAGTGTGGGAAAGTTGCCTTTTCCACAGTGTGGAAAAGTTGCCTTTTCCAGTTCCACACTTCAGGAACATAAATTCCAACTCACCAAAGAATGCAACTCACATTTTCGTAACCAAAATGAAATAACTCTTCAACTGGACAGCTTGACGAGATGGAAAATTTACAAAACCTTTTAAGCAACATGTGGTCAGACGGTTCATCAAATATAAAAAATGTTGTTGTCCAATTGATGTGAAACTGGCCGCAACAAAAGTGTTTGCAAAGAAAACATAAAACTGCGTTTCACTCTTTGTTTGATCATAGAATATGACGCTTCAAAAAGTCTGCAGTCTGGAGAAAAAAGAACGAAAAAATGTAACAAATATTTAATCCTATGACCTGTGAGCATCTCGATATACTGTTTCGTTTTTGGTCTAGGAGCGTCTTTGCTGGGAAGGAAGGTCTGATGTTTTGTCATAAAACCTGCGTCGCCCACTTGGTTGTTGATAAACTGCGGCGCGCCTTCAGCACTTTTGCTTAAGTCCTGTGAGGTTCACAATTCTTGACTTGATCTTCACATTAGCGTTACTTTATTTAAGACATGTATAATTGCATTGTTATAAGCTGCAGTAATTGCACTAAACTTTAAAAAATTACAAAAGGTGGGTGTCTCCACTGCCCAAGCCCCATCATGAAGATCGTTTGTTGTTGACTGCACCGCTTTTTGTTTTGCACGAAATTGGATGAAACGCATTTCTGGTTGAAATAAAAGCTTGAATATCAGAGGGAGATGAAAAACTTGCAAGGAAAATACAATCTTGACGCTTGCCTGCCACAACTGCCGCAGATTGAAATGGCAAAGAAAGCGGGGCAACTCGCCAGTGTGGTAAGTCGTCTGCGACAACCAAAAAAGCATGCTTGCCTGGAGCCCTTTATTTGTTAAGGTCGCTCCAGTCGTGTTTTACTGCTGGTCGGCGATGTTCTTCACTAAATATTTGTTGGAATCATTTTCTTGCTTACGTGTGTGGCGCCGATTGAATTTACAATCGTATCCAACTCATCTTTCTTTCACTGTGTTCATCTCGACGCTCTTACGTTTATTCAGCATTGCTCATGATTTTATTGTTGAAACCGTCTGTTTAGCTTGAAGTTTGCTTCAAATAAATTTAGATTATTTTTACATACTTTTTTCCGCTCTTGCTTTGTAAATTTTTACATGTTTTTTAATGAGATTTATAAAGCAGTTTGAGAAATTCGAAGGTGGATCAGTTCTACCGACGTGTGCAATACCTGCTTGTGTTGCTGTATCATCCACTTCTTTCATATGTCGAGTGTAAGTTGCATGTTATTTGAGAGGTACTGATTACCGTGGTTCACATGTTTTCGAGCTTTCGTGTGCGTGGCTTATGAAATCATTCATGGCTTTATGCTGTGGCCATTGTTGCGACTTGCTTCATCATGAATGAACATCATTACATTTACTGCATACATGAATGCTCCTGGGATAACATGGAAGTCATGCATGCAAGTGGAGTGTCTGGTGAGTAACGCTGTTTTCGACTTTATAGTTTTATTACCGAGATAGTGCATGCTGCTGTTTTGTTACAATTGAAAATAGGCTGCCGGGTGTTGACGACCAGCTCGCCGGGAAGTAGAAGCTGAAATGCACGTGCGAAGTTGCTGGATCGTGGGAGCATCAAGATTGCCTGNGACAGTTATCACCGAGCAGTTAAATGGTTTAAGTTCATCGAAAAATGCTCCTCTCCGTAAAATTACAATGAAAAGTTCACAGCCATTTTTATGCTGAAGCATAACTGGACTCCAAACCATGAACGCTTGCATTACTTCCAGCCGGGTTCAACTTGCAGTGTTTTCTTTCTAGCGTTGAGTTAAAGTTTACAAATATTTCGTATATTAACTGGATAGTNGTTTTTCGCGACGATTCATAGACTAGCAAAGTAGTCAACTTTACTAAGTATCAACATGATTCGTTTGATTTTTCAGAATGACTATAAAAAAGACATGGGTGAAGTTTTGGGCCAGTTCAAGGGATATCAACAAATCCCTTTCACTGAAAGTCGTGAGTTTGAACTGGCGAACAAAGCATCCTTGCTATCCAATGTAAGTCGCTTCATGGTGTATGTGATCACTTCGGTAATAAGGCAGCAAAAACCAGTGCAAAAAGACTGAACTCTACACTTGGAAAAACATTTCACATGGGTCGCTGCTATGTTTTCAGATTATGTTGTTTCGGGCTCGCCAAAGCCTGGATTAAGGTTTGTTTCCGAGTGACCGTTCCGAATCGCTGCTCAAGACTTCCTCGTAGTGCTTTGATGTGCTGAGAACGAATGTGAGCATGAATACCGTCCCAAGAGAGTAGTTCTACTTCAAGCCCTCAGCGAAATGCCGGAACTGTATTAACCTCAAGAAATGTCGGAAAGGACTGATGGCTCGCGAGCGCCTTCATGCGACCAAATTTGGCCCGGTTGGAAAAAGTTTGGACACACCCAAAAGTTTGGACNCNCCNAAAAAGTTTGGACNCCCCTAAAAAGTTTGGACACCCCTAAAAAGTTTGGACACCCCGAACGAAACGATTTAACTTTTTCCTGCAATGGCAATTTTATGACGTGATGCATGTAACAGAAAAAGCGCCTCATCCTCTCAAGTTGATTTTGTATTAATTTTGTTTGGCGAGCTGGCAAGAATAACAAAAGTTGATCTATGATGGTGGAAGATATTTCTGGTATTCACTCNGGCGAACTGCATAACTGTGGTGAANATTCAGGAGGCTGTTCATAACATTTCAAGGTCCGCTGTTGGGTGAAATAGGTCGCCGACGTTTGGAATTCGCTNCATTGGATTTTTATTATTCAAACAAATCAATTAACGCTTTTACGAACTTGAACACCTTGAGTTCCACTTCGCGAAAGTAACTTCGTTGGTTGCTTTGTCAAAGAACCTGAACAGTTGATGAAGTTCAAGCAAAGTTGTGCTCCTCTTTGAAACTCTCCATAAATCAGAGAAAACGAATGCCATTCTTTCACTAATTAAATCGTTTGATTTTGTTGTACATCGATCTGGCATCTGATCCTGTTTCGTTTTTTGCAGAAAAAGTACAAACAAGACTGGGAAAATGATAAAGGATTGATGTCTTATCCAGTCATTCTAACTCCAGCCTACAATGTAGCTGTCGCCGCTCAAAGAAACACCAGTGGAGTAAGAATATTTTTTTCTTTTGATTCTATGTGCAGCAAACCACGAGAATTTAGTTCATTCATACATTCATTCATTTTCACAACCTCTTTTCCTCTGGGGAGAGTCGCGGGGACAACAGCCGCACAAGGACTCGAAACACCTCATGTAGGTGAGGATCGGAACAAAGATCGAATTGAGAACTGCCAGCATTGTGGTGTTTGAAAGCTCCCGTTGTGTGACCACAGAACGATAAAGGTCACACAGAACTGCAGTTGCTTTACCAATCCGTGTACCAATCTTGTTCCGCCTTCCCACCTGCTGCAGTGTATTGCTGCTTTCTTGCAACATACACTGATTGGGTTTCTGACGAGACATAATAAATCAGTCTTTTTTGTGCTGATTTTCATTCCGGCTTGGTCGCACGCAGCAGAAAACCGATCGAACTTACGTCAAATGCATTCCAATGCCACATCGCTCCTCGCTCGTGTTTGCTTTTCTGCGATGACTGTGCGCAACCTCCCCATTGCTGACAATTTCGTGTAGTTGTTTACCAACGCTGGTTGGTAAACATATATTGTGACATGGCTTTTTCTGAAGCGACAAAATGCAGCATTTTTATAAACTTTACAACGAATTTATGTCATTTATTAATTTTCCTACCCATTTTATTGGGGGGTCGTGGGGGCAGCAACACGAGGAGGACGGACTTGAAATACCTCACGTTTTTCAACAATCTGTCATAGTTCCGCAAGCTCCACACCAAGACGGTCCAAGCAAGGTCGGCGATGTAGTCACTCCACCTGGTCCTTGGTCGACCCCTATTCAGAGAATGCAAGCAGCACCAAATCGTCCGCAAAAAGCAAATGGTNGATCCTGTAGCTTGCAACAGTGATACACTCGTCAACTCCACTGTGACTGTCTATCCAATTCATNCAGACCAGGGATGGCCCTGCTCTATGTATGAGCCGCATATNGTCAAACCCAAATTACAAAGAACCGCAACATANAAATCTAAAAACACGAATTTATTTGCAATATACACGCTNCTGTAATATCATTATTCTTTTTGGAACGACATGCAAGAGTAATACTGTACGGCACGCTANCTACTNCAGTAACATTTTACAATATTTCTACGCTTTGCAATAGAAATAAAAAATAAAAAACAAATATATAAATTTTCGGAAAACTCAAAGAGCCGCATGAAAAGGTTCGAAGAGCCGCAGTTTGGCCACCCCTGATATAGACTATGAAGAGGGGTGACGACAGCACACGTTCTTATCGAATACCAACTTCCAGTGTGAACGGTTGTAATTCAACTCCGCTGGCACGGACACAAACGTCTGAGCAGAATCACA
>JGI24021J15306_10012136_pt1 | contig 10698 bp, 14 predicted proteins | sample Ectturendosymbi1_FD_15306 | JGI IMG/M metagenome (IMG submission 15306) | reverse complement strand
TGTTTTCCGGTGATTTCGGGTTTTAGTATAGCCATCTACATTCGGATTCACGATCATTTCTCAAAATTTTTCTACGTGTTGACCAGTGGGTCCCTGTGGTGTCCAGTGGCGGAGACGCCGGAGAAGCGGTAGGGCAAGGGGGGCAGAAAAAATTGAGGGTAATGTAAACGTATGAAAAACAAAAAAATCGTTACCAATTATGCTTGTTTCTGTTTAGAAGCAATGTTGGCCTCAACAGTAAGAACAGAAATTATAGAAACCCATTCTGAATTTTCTGGGTGCGCGAATGGCTGCAGTAAATTTGTTTCAAATCGTTCTTGACAAACCATTAAATTACCTATGATCCTGTTATAAAAAGAGCACCACTGCCCCGTCATGCCCCCGCTCTCCGGCGTCCCTGGCCGTAGGGTTCCCGATCCCTGTAGGGGCGATATGATGCTTATTCTCATTGCAGGCTGCATCTGCTACAGCACATTGACTGGTGGACGCATATTGCAGTAGTACCGTTTGATTTGGAGTGATCGTGGCCAACTGAAGCTGTTTTAGATTTACAGTAGTGGTTCTCAACATTGGGCGTACGCCCCACAGAGGGACAGTTTTATTTGTAAGGAGGTAATTGAGGCCGATTGTTGAGGTATGAGTCCATACTTTTAAATTAATTTTTTTCTTCAGGTTGGTACACAATTTTAATTTAAAGTTGCTTAGAATTTTTATATTGCCACATGGGGGCAGTCACGATTTTAAAGGTTATTAGGTGGGGCATGTGCAAAACGGAATGGGACAGTTCGGCGCCGCCGTTTCGGCGATTGACGTTTCGGCGATGAAATGTGAAATGTGTTTTTCTTTGGAATGTCACCAAAGGGCAAAAGTTCGCACTTCCGTCGTCTGGGAAGCGTGTAAGTGCAAGAGTCAGTCTAGAACTTGTACCGGATATTTCCAATTATGCTGTATTTATTGCGATTCATGATGCATACCATGGATTTGGAAGTGCCATTTCTGCATATTCGTACACCGATAGGCAACTGATGGCAAGAAAGTACGATATATTCTTAGATTAGCTGTGAAAGGCAATCAAAATGATACCTACGTGAAAGATCAAGCAATAGATGCTGTCCAGGGTTAATTTTTGTGTAAACTCATAAACGCCTCATGCCAGCAAAAATAAACGTCACAAGCCATATTTCTTTACACACGTGGTCACGGTCGCACTAAATTCTTCCAAAATTCTGGCGGACGGGAAACTACACTGGCCACTGGCCATCAGGATGACAACAAAACACTCATGAAGCAAACATCCTTTGTAGTCTAACCTTCAAAGTATTTCAAAAACACACATTTTTTTCGCATAAAACATTTGCGACCTCCATCACCGAAACGACAGCGCCGAACTGTCCTAGACCGTGTGCAAAAAAGGTTGGGAACCACTGACTTAGAGCATCGAATTCGATCTCACCAAGCAGAACAGGAAAGGAACACAGACTAATAGCATTACGTTTCTTCAAAATTTACTTTAGCATTATTATCTACCAGAGTGATCCTGTCGATGTAACATTCTGACTTCGACAAGTTGAATAGTATTGCGATAGTTAAAACTAAAGTTGAGATACAGAATTAAACTGACGTCGAAGATTACACTTTTTAAATTGTCATTTAAAATCTCTCCAAACACTCATAGTAGTTTGATTTCATAATTGTTCTCATTGCAGGGGATTATTAATTAATTATACATAACAAGCAAAGAGCAAGTTGATACTGTGCATTTTGTAAGCGAAATTAAGAGAACGAAGAGAAGCAAAACATTTTGTAATGAGTGAAAATATGAAAGTACTAAAAAAATGAAGTCGAGAAAGCGCTATCACTAACTTTACCCCGTAGTTTCCCGACCTCTGGTTAAGGCTTTAAAAAGTCGGGTGTGTAGAATGTCAATTTGTTTCTTCGACTCTATCGTAAAATAAACTTTCGTTGCAGTTTCCATCTTCTGTTATTTGTACACGCAGACATACGCCGTTGATAAACAAGTTTCCGATTCTTCGTCAACGGCAACAGCGTTTTTGACTGGAGTCAAAACCAACCATTACACCGTTGGAGTAACAGCTGAAGTGGCAACAGGAAACTGTGAAAGCAGCCTTAACCAAAGTCGTTGGGTTGACTCAGTTTTTGTTGATTCTTACAAAAGCGGTGAGTTTGTGTCAGCACGAAACTTCCTCCATACTGCACGTTTTATTGCTGCTTTTCATTAAGCCGAAGATTGTTAGGGCGAAAGGAGATGCAAAGAGTCATTAACGTTTTCGAAATATCAACGAATACATGAATAGAGTTATATTTTCTGAAAAGTAAAACCTTGAAATATATGAAGGGATCTCAGTACTTTTGGAAATTAACTGAGTGTGATATCTCAAGTAACCAAAAAATACAAATCTTCATGAAAACATGAAAGAAAAACGCCAGTTACTTACCATTTAAGAAAAGTGTTCAAGCAACCATTTTTCTATAAGATTCACTTGTCTGCTGATTAAATTAAAACGCATGATGCAGTCATGCATAAGTCGTTTCTGCTGCTATTTTTGCCTTCCTATTTGTTGCTGGGCTTCATGACCCGTTAAGAATATAATTTGCCATAAATTTTCCCAAAGAAATTTGGCTTTCTCTTTCTTTGCTACATCTGAAATTTCAAGTCAAATGAAAGGTACTGCTTTTTCAGTACACATTTTGTTTGCCACAGCAGCCATTTCAGGTGTAATTGCGGATTTTTTTCAAGTACATTTTGCGAACCACAAGATTTTTTCTAACAAATTAGTCTGTTTAAGTAAAAGCGAAACATTCACGACTTTCACCAATCGACCTCAGCCACACAAACAGTACACACCTCCCATCATAGCTGAAAGCATCACGCCCAGGCTTGAGTTTAGTAATACTCAAGGGTCCAACCACCTCAAACAATGTCCAAAATTTTTAAGGAATACTTCAGTTTAGCTGATCATGCTCATTAGTGTGCACTATGCAGGGCTTTCACTAATCTCGTTTTCACGAGCATTTGTGCTTTAATCTTCTATTTTCTTGTCAATAAAGACCGTTGAAACTTTTAACGTTGCACACAACAGCAGCTAAATCAGTGAAAAGGTTTTACCAGACAAACATCAGCGCACAATAAATTCATAAACTTCTATCAAGGCGAAGTCTGAAACTTAAAAAGATCTTTTCCATTTTCCGGTGTTTCGAATCATGTGCTTCACTTAGGTTTCTGGCCCAAAATATTATTTTGCAGTCTTCATTTTTTCAATGAAGTAAATTCAAATTTTGGTTTTCGTTGAAATGTTTTTTCTGCGTACAAAGCAAGTCATTCATATGTTCCAAGTCGATGAGGGTGCTACTGCTGGATGCTGCAGGATCAGCCGTTTGCTTTTTGCGGAGAATTTGGTGAATCCTCTGAACAGGTCTTCAGTATGCACTGGATCGGTTTTCAGCTGCGTGCGATCAACCTCGAATGAACATTAGAATTAAAAACCGAGGTATTATGTCCATCCAGAAACCCAAACAAGTGCGCGCTGCAAGGAAGTTCAGAGACACATTTTCCGAAAAAATGCTTTAGCTCACGTCAGAGCATTTGATGAACGTTTCCAGCAAGTACGCAATGAGTTGTTTCTGTTGCCAAGAAATTTTAATGACGTATCTTTGTTTGCAGTTGCCATTCAAGAAACGATAGCTATAAATCAATTGCTGTACGTTGCTGCTTCTGACGATCCTATTAGATTTTCCAGAATAAAGCGTTGCGCAATGCAATTTTTCTAAACAGCAGAATTGTACACCAATCATGGTTAGCCGAAGAATTGCAACCGCGTATAACATTCTCTCCTAATACCCACAACTTGCACGATGGCCAGAATAATAGGTAATAAAATTCGTATTAACTTTCGTATCGAAAAAGCTGTTGTGTGGTTTAAATCTAAACAAGCAGAAGGGGAGTTTGCTCGCTGTCCGATCGTTGCATCTGTTGCTCTAAAGCCAGGCTTGTTCATGGGAATGAGATTTTCATGGGATATTGGACAGGGGACATAGGACGAATGTACCATCGTCAATAATTTTTTGGCATATAGCAGGAAATTTCTGAAGTTGAATACCAGTGTTATATACAGTATTTACAACTTAGTAAGTATAGTAAGTGTTTCAGGTAAAGGTTCACTGTCATGGCGTTGTGATGCGAGCCACCGACGGTAAGGTTGTTGCACCTACTGTTTGGTGACAACTGAAAAAAGATCACCAAATTTTTGTTGCCCTCCCTAAATGGACATTTTAGTGTGTTTTAACCACGGTTCTGTTGAGGGTAGACCTTAGAAAAGCACATGATATAATGTACTTGGTTTCAAGTGCTGCTCGATCGATGCGCAGCTGATGGTTCATAATTAAAGAAATGCAACTTTACATTCCATTTGAATAAGAGCTGATGGTGTGTGTTCAGTAGGCGAAAATTATAATCTATTAACATCATAGTGGTTGATTCTTGGTTGCGAAAGAACTTCTTTCACGATTAGATTCAACTTTGCAGAACGTTTTTTTTCTCATAGATATTGCTTATTTACACCTCCACTCATTTTGTGTTACAGACAAGTGGCTAAAACGTTGTTGATGTCACAACAGAAAATACTCGAAATTATAAATGAGCTGTGCGTGAATGTTGTCTGATTTTCTCCTTTCCATATTTGCTGCAGCTGACAACAAATGGCGATGAGTGTCTCGCTCCAGGGATCAGCATTTTTCATAACCTTGTTGCGTAAAATTGTTGCAAATCAGGGAAATCGAACGGAGTGGTAACGACCACTCGTATCAACCATGCCACACCATCCGCAAGCTACGCACACTGCGCATACAGATTTTGGTACAGTGATGCTGAACTGCCCCCGGAGGCGAAGGCGCATGGATGCAAAGACATTGCTGCACAGTTCATCCAATACTCCCATTTGTTTAAGGTACGTTATGATATCTGAATGGTGACACATTGTGATATCATGCTTGTTCACATCGAACCTCATTTGACTTTTTTGTTTTCTTTGTCAGGAACTTAAAATATGTTTCTGAGTGCTATATAGCACAATCCGCATAAGGCAAAAATACGCAGTAACTTGTAACTAGTCGTTTAACTGGATGCAAATTACGAATCACAACAAAAATTATGCAAATGTGTTTCGCTAATAAGCAATGTGAGATGTCTAACAGCATTACCCAAAAAGGAGCAGTTGGGGATATTTTATTTGAAAAAGAGCTAAAGATACCTGCTCAGTAACCGAATTTTATCATCATACACTGTTTGATTCTTTTCTGTGAAAGCATTCTTTTCGATAGATACTTTTGGATTGACGTTTGTTGCAAATATCAATGAACAATTTTTGAACAAGAGAAAACCGATTTCCTTTCAAAACAGACGTGTTTTTTTACAATTTTGATGACAGCAATTGGAGGCAGGCCGAAGCCTGAATTGTGCTTCTTGCCGGGGCAGTTGAGGTGAACGCTCTTGCCCAAGGGGCGTTCCGGCCCAAGGGCGTTAATTCACTCAGTGGCCGAACACCCAACCTTCCAATTGAGAAGCGGACACTTTACCACTGAGCTATTGCATAAGTTGAAAAATAATTCAATATTCCCTCTTTCAACTTAGAATTGCTCAACTTGTAAGGGTATATATAATTATGTCCTTCTTTATTTCACATACCACGCGCAATGCCTGCCAACAACCCGGTTGCTTTAAAAAGTCTTAGCGTGATCACAACGCCTTGCTGAACACACTTGAAATATTCGCTTTGCTTGTGCATTTCTAAGTATTCCAGTTTTTTTTCTGTGCTGATGTTGAAACTCAAGTTTTCGAAACGGTGCCGTTTGTAGGGTTGATAAAAAACAATCTTTGCCGACAGCATGCTGATTGTTCAGCAAAAAAGTAATTTAAACCAAACGACATCTTATTAAACAAACATCGATATATGCTGATTCAATTTGTTGAGGTTATGCTTGGTGGTGGAAGAAGTTATTTTCAACCGAACACAACCACTGATCCGGAAGATCCTACTAGAAACAATAGAAGACAAGATGGCCGAGACCTGATTGCCGAGTGGAAAAATGCTAGACGAAATTCCAATGCGCTTTATGTCTGGAACAAAAACCAGCTACACGCTGCAGATCCTGCAACAACAGATGCACTTTTAGGTACTGTGAGAGATCTCTTGTCAGCATTTGGTAAATGATGCGGTGCAGAAAAAACTTACAGCTAATTCATTCCTGCAGGAATGTTTGCACCTGTCGACTTGGACTACGATGCAGATCGTCAAAAAGATACAAGTTCTTCTCAGCCATCTCTTGCTGATATGACAGAAAAAGCAATCAAAATGCTAAGAAAGAACGAAAAGGGCTACTTTTTGTTAGTGGAAGGTGGCAGAATAGGTAGGTGATAAGACTGAAAACCGTATTTGAAGCGTTTAATGGTTAGCAGTGTCTTTACGACAATTTTGAAAATTAGAATGACTGACCTGTACATGCTTAGATTTTATCCTGGGTTCGTTAGTCTGTTTACTGAATATATACTGCATACGTATTTGATTTGAGGTTGTATAAGATGAGTTGACAACTTTATCTGTACGGCGAACAATGAGTGTGTCGGAACGTTTACTTAAAACCTCGTTTCATAATAGGAAGTCAATTAATAAACAACTATACCGCGCGCGAGCAACTTTGCTTCTGCTACGTATCGAGTGACTACCCTATGGTTTTCAATGGATAACTTTTAGTGATGGGAAAAAGTGCTTCGCCGCCTTTCAAAACTTTCACTGACGTGACGTGAAATTATATCAGATTCTACCGATTTTAGTCCCAAACAGTCTCCATCGCGCTAGACCTGCTGTACATCGCGCTCACAATTACCCATTTCTGTCTTTTAAAAGTTAAATTGTGAATGTCTTAAGAAGCATTAAAATTTCGTTTAATGCTGTGTTTGGGTTTTGCCACTCAGGAAACTTCCCGATGTTCTGAACCGCGCAACTTATTTCTAACAGCCAACAATATACTTCTTTTGAGATTACTCAACTCCCATTGAAGTACACACACGTTTAAGTTCGCATCCTCCATACATCCGAATAATTACGTCGTCACGAATTCTGGATTAAAGTTAATGAACAATTTATTCGTTTTGAGCAGACAAACACATCAGCTGGTCATCAGAAAAGACCATGGGCGTGAGAAAGATTTTTTCCGGGGGGCCAATAGTGGATATTTCCATGGAGGTCAAAAGCATTTTTTCCGGGGTGGCAAAGGGTGGTGAAATTTCATTTTAACAACTCTGAAATTGAGAAAAAAACATTTTTGTGCTGAACGATTAGTAGCAAAATGACAAATTTCAAAATCCAAGGGGTGTCTTAGCCCTCCTTCCGACGCTGATAGAAAGGACGAAAGGTCATCTTTACTATACTTTACCTTTTGAACAAGTCATGAAAAGCCAAATTGATGCATATTTTGCGTTCATTTGTGATTAGATTCCAATGCAAACTGTCTTAAATTTCGCTGAAAGCATTAAGGTGCATCTGCTTCTGTTTGTACGTGAGTACACAGCAACTAATTCTCGATTGCAAGCCTTTTTTCTATATTTATCAAATCTTCCATAAAATGACGCTTTTCTCCATTGGTGGCAGTCATTGGTGGCAGTCTAACACACAGGCATATTTGCATGACAAAAATCGGAAGTTTGACATATTTTGATGGCTCTTGGTAAGAATATTTTTATTTGATGTATTTGAAAGTTGCTCGCGTACTGCTAAGTACGCTTCTACCAGCAAAGTCCGCCCAAACTCCACAGATTCCAATCGGATACTTAAGCGGGAGCTTACTGTATATATCAGCTAAATCGATTTTTGCCATTCACGATGCCGGTCCATCCTGCACATCACAATTCGCTCGTTCCTCAGCATCACACGAGTCAACTCGAAAAAAATATTTAACTAAACTCATGTTTTCGAGCAAATCAACCTGTTGCAATTCTTCATTCAACATCCAGCTTCCTATCTTTTATTCTAATGCAGCTTAGCCTTCACTGCTCAATATCATGCAGCTCAGTTCAAGTTCTAAAATTCGACATCAGACACAACCCAGTTTCACGCAGTTTAACCATTATGGCAATTTCTGCCAGAGGTATTGCATTCCAATTCGAGTCTTTCATTGTTGTCGCTGCAGTCGCACTAAAACCAACCTCACGACATAGCTCAGCCACCAACTGCCGGTTTCAATCTTTAGATCACAAAACGACGGTTATTCATGTTCAACGGTTCCAAAAATTCGTAATCTGAAAGTGTAATCGAAAGCCTTTTTCGGATAACCGTTGATAGGTTTGCTCGTTACAACTTGCAGAAATCTTTCAGGCGTGTTTTGTTGGACTGAGGTAGTTCCTATCAGTGAAACTCGTATCACGGGTCAGGAATAGAAGTGATTTTCAGAAGTGTTCCACGCGATTTATCTTGGCCATTAGTTTTCCAATTTTGTTCAAGAATTATTTGCTATGCAGTGAAGATCCACCGCTGAAGAACAATGAGAGCTTTGTTTACATTTTGTATACACGAGTTTTAGGCTGCATAGAGCTGGGGTATAAAAGAAAATAACATGCTTTCAAAGAGTACATTATTTAAAAAATGTCATAAAGTACGTTGCTTCACTCATTCGTTTTCATTCCGTTGACAATACATCATCAAGAAACAAAAGGACATAAATGGCGACCAGTGAAGTTGCTTCCAACCAATAAAATGTCGTAATAATAAAGCAACAAAAGTAAAGTGCGGCTATGTTTTTTGGCAAGCAGACGTCTTACCGCATCGGTAACACTTCTGAGACTGTTGTGCATCCGACTTGTCAAAAACCTCCCTCTGCGCTGGACCTTGTGAACGGCTTTGGCTTCGGTCTAACAGAGTGTCTTTTGCCACCTAGGCTGCATCCTCCGTCTCAGTGGCGATTCGGATAGCACAGGCAAAATCGAGTTCATCGTTATTAATCTTAAAAAGAGCTTTAAAGACAGCTTCGTTGTCCACAGAACAAATAAAACGTGTGCGAAGTGCCTCATCCAAGGGGTTGCGAATGAATGCGAAATCACACGTTGCGGCATCTCGACGAATTCGCGCCGCCGATTCCGGAATAGCCTCACCAGGCTTCCGCTGCATATCATTCCAGAACCTGTATCGTTCCCGAATGACGAAACGTCTCGGGTCAAACTGATGCTTCATATAAGCAAGTATCTCGTCCATGGTTATCTCGTTAATTGCCTTAGCTTGGCGATTCCTGAGTCCCCAAATTGGAAAGCATTTTATACACCATGGAAAATTGGTTAGAAAAACTTGGGCTTTTCGTTCTTCAGGCACAGAGTGAATCCTGACGAATGTGTTCAACCTCGACCAGTAATCGGCCCATTGTTCTGACGTTGATTCAAACGGAGAGAAATTCGGCGTCGTTAATGCAGTTGAAGACTGACCAGCGACCTGCTGCCTGCCTAGAGCGGCTATATCAATGCCTCCATCCATAGTCGTCCGCAGGGGGGGGCAAAACGGGCATTTGCCCTCCCTGGAAATTGAGCCTAAGAACAAAGATTTTCTAGAAAACATGAAGTCAGTAGCTCAATTTCGATTAATTAATATCATTCTTGCAATAACAGTTTATTGGCCGGTAAGACAATCACACTGTACAAGAGCCAGGTTCACGGTACTGGTGTCATGCAGTAAGGAGCTTGCAGTTCACTTATGCTCCATTGCGTGGCCGAACTTGGGAGCGGATTCTTCTGCTGTTGGTCTTTATTGCGTAACAATACCGTGGTTCACTTCAAGTTAGGATAGTAGGCGTTTTGACGCCCGTTGCTGCTTACTGTTGAACGCAGATATCTTGGCATATAGTGCAGCGAGACAGTGATTGCTGGTACTTATAGCGGTAAGCCACGTAGTTCTATACTGTATGAAAAGAAGCCAGAGTGAATCTATGGCAATGCAGCCACAAGTTTAGAATATCCATTGCAAGTGTGAGACTGAGTGTGACCATGACAATGTGTCTGAGTGAAGAGCTTAATCCAGCGTGGGCCAACTACTTTTTATCTACGGGCAATTTTACAAAAACGTGACAACTTGCGGGCCATTTCCTTTCCAATAAAATTCTGCATAAAACAACAGATTCACAACATCGAAAAATGAAAAAGGGAAGATAAGAAGCTAGGTGAGTGCGTCATTGAAATTATTATTACACAATAGCAATTTATTACAATTCTCCATCAGTGGGATGCCTGGGTCCCGTAATCGAGGCTTCTCTGACCAGTAGCGCATCCAGCCCAAAAATTTTGGGGAGGGAAAAATGTTTGATTTTAGGCGAATAACACTATTTTGTTTGGGATACCGCCTCTCAAATAACAAATGTTCTAAAAATTTGGTGGGGCTATGGCCCTGTAGCCCCCCGCCCTGGCTACGCCTATGTCTCTGACACTATCGTTCCTTTAGCAATACCAGTGTTAGTGGCAGCAGGTCGGAGACTATCTTGCATTGTTTCGTTTGGCATTCAGTTTCTGTTTTAACTGTAGATTTGGCTTGCTTCATCGTAGAAAATGTACGTACCCTCACACATGTATTTGTTTCCAAACGTCAAGCACATTTCTAGTGCGAAACCTTTCAGTTTGGGAAATCTACCTTACTGACTAATTTGCAGAAA
>JGI24021J15306_10012135_pt1 | contig 10699 bp, 5 predicted proteins | sample Ectturendosymbi1_FD_15306 | JGI IMG/M metagenome (IMG submission 15306) | reverse complement strand
ACTTTGAAAAACAACTTACACCTTGCAGTACACGTAAAGTTCACTTTGCTAACTAGACCAATAAGCTCAAGCTACAAATTGGCGTTACCCAACCCATACATGAACATACATGTCTATTTCTGGTTAACGGTAGTTGAAATATTTGCTATCCATTGAGCTGCAAATCAGAATGGCTCAAGATTACGGTACTACAAAACAATTGAAGTCAAAGAACATACCCAGCTTGAACGCGTGCAGTATTACAAACTGTTAACATTTGGCTCCACCGAAAATCTGTAGCCCTGGCTACAGTGCAGGCTAGTTAATCTTGCCTGTACCCATATTTTACTCATGAAAAACAACATGAAGAACGTCTCAACGAAAGTTTCTCCGCCCTCCAAACTGCCTGAAAAATCTGCGGTCCCCTAACATTAACAACACTAAATGCCTTGAGAACCTTGTGGATTTGGTTTGAACTGCTGCTCACACGCAAAAAGAAGACTGTTCTCCCGCAATCTGAAAACAGCTTCAGACGTTCTGTGTGATAAATCATACGTAACAATAGTCCATTCTCAACGTCATAAAAAGAGTTTCCTCATTGCGATTCATCTCAACCCTTTGCGCCGCACTGTATTTAACATATTTTCTGAGGTACACTCATTCTTCTGCAGAATGTTTTGTTAATAACAACATGGCAAAAAACTTGAGTTGAACAAAAACAAATAGCCAACATATTAGTGTACAGTACTTGAAACTCTAACCGCAACGCTGTACCGGCAACGATTCTTTTACCGGAACGGCGTTCCGGGCCGTTCCGGCTTACTTTCACCTCTGCATTTACCTTACTAATTGTTAACGTGTTTGATAAAATTAGACTCTAAAAATTAAGGTGACCTTCAATGAGAAATATTAAAAAGACGAAACTTAGCGGATTATTTCAATAGTAAATGTATAGAGATCCCGAGAAATATATTTGGCATTCATATTTAGTATCGTGGATTGTTTCATATAAAGTGGAAAGTTAATTGTTGCAACAATTGTTAAAGTAATTACCAATGTCTTATGAAAATTGTTTATCGTTGCAAGATACTAATTGAAGTAGAAAAATGCTGAATTTGATATTACTTTAATAATAGTTCAAACAATTTCTAATGATGCTAGTCCATTCCCAGAAGATATGTATCATGGAAAAAACCTGACAATACTGCAAAATTTCCTACGTACGAACCCAGGGATTACAAACAAAACCAATCGAAAGACATAAACAGGTACGTAAACGCTATTCATTAGCAGAATTAATGCCTTATAAATGTAACAGAAAACAAATTTCAAATGTATATCAATCTAAGGAGTATGGAAAAATTGGTTTTAGTGGAAAAACCTATACAGAAAAGTATTATCCCAAGGGAAAATATTTCCCTGATGTTGATAGCTACGATAAAGTGTATGTGCCCTGTATTTAGGGATGAACAATGGAATCCCGAAATCAAATGGAATACTGTAAATTCCGGAGAATATTTAAATGACACTGCCGCTGTGGAAGTATTGTGATTAAAAGTGATTGTTAAGAGAAGATACAATCTCCAATCTATGTTTAAAAATATAACTTATCATTATAATCAAATACCGAACATGGGAGATGCTTTCCTCTTTACTAGCCATTTGCTAGCATATTATTATGAGCGCTCTCAATGGGTTAGCTGGAATTTCAATATATCCCACTATAAAAATTTCACTTACAAGAATTTAACACATACCCCTCCAAATACCAACCCTGTGCCACCATGTTATCTGAACCTAAAACTACATAACAAATTTGTTTATATCCCACCTTTTAAATTGGAAAGACAATTACTTCAATTAATAAGAGACAACATTTCTGAATATAATTACACTCAATTTATTCGTTGGGAAACTAAACCCAATGGGGAAACTATTTTTATGATCCCAGGAGGATCTTTTCAACCTATATTACCTTATAGACATAAAAGATCCAATTTCCATTACATGGGAATTGGAACATTAACATTGCAATGGCGAGAATGGGTTCGTAACTTACCACAATGGTATGTCATAACTATAAGACATGGACCCTTAGGACAATTAAAGAAGGATATACATTGCATATTAGATGACATTCATTTTTCGTATCTGGTATATGAACCTAACATGTTTTTGCCAGAATTATTTAGAACAAAACATTCTTTTATCGCATACGATAGAGGAAATAGTTACTGTGAGAGAAAAAATACTGCAAGGATTGATATTATTAATAGAAAATATCAAAACCATATGGAAAATCAGTTTTGTTTCCAATATTATTTTAATACTTCTCGTTGTGAGAAAAGAAATGAACTTCCACACTGTCGATATGCGACAGGACCATTATCCTTATCAATAAAAAGATTAGGTGTCATACCTGATCTAAGAGAAGATGCTCCAACTATAGCATATGGAGATCTTTGTTTTCTACATGGAAACCATACCACGAACGCTACCAACACCATCTCACGAACTACTCATGACGGTGGAGTTTTTATAGTATTGTCGTTAATATTGGGATCGTTAATAACCACATCGCTTGCGGGAACTTTTCATAATCACCTGAGACGATTCAGTGATGAAGTAAATGGCCAGTTGAAAGATTTGCAAAAAGATTTCACAGAGCAATTAAATACTAAAGAAGATCAAGCCAGAGAGATTAATAAAAAAGAATTGCAATTAACACAAGTCATCAATCACTTGGCAGAAATAACTGCTCACCTTGCTAGTAAGCAAGAGGACTTTCAGAATTTACAATTCGCCGTAAATCGACAATTGTTGGAACAGCAAATTGCTAAATGGTAGCTTGAAATCGAAAACGGAGATTTCTAAAACTGTGGGATATGAAACGCTGGTGTATGAGGCGGGGTGCAAGCACACCCCGAAAACTTTTGGTTTTGCGAAAAATCACTTAAAATCAGGGCAAAATCTGTGATAATTTGGGCAACATGTGTGAATATCTTCGCAAAATCGTTGTATATGCTTTGATTTTGCAAAAATGGCACCCAAAATCAAAATGCAGACGTTTTTTGGAGGTCATTTTCTTTGGACTATTTTTCTATGATTTTTTCAGGGATATTTAGAAACTCCTAGATAGCCCTGAATTTTTTAAAGTTTAATTTAGTTTTTTTTCGGCAACTTAAGGGAAATTTGGGCATAAATGGTGCTTGAAGTGCTTTGATTTGAAAAAATGTTGTATTTTTTGGAGGTCATTTTCCTTTGAGTATTTTTCAGACAAGTTTGGGAAAATTTGGGCAAAAATTCTTCACACCCCCAATAATTTGCCTGCTCGTACACCCATAGGCGTACGAGGCGGGGGGTGGCTGCCGCCCTCCAAAAACTAAAGAATTTACCTACAACGGCACCTCTAGGGGATTGCATAAATACCTTTATTGCCGAATTGACGTTATAACGAATTGAAATGCATGTATAAGATGCCATCGGTACCGAACAAAATGTAACGTTATAGGCGAATTGACGTTACAGACGAAGTCGTTACAAACGAATTCAACTGTACAGAACAGATTCACAAGTGGTTTCAAGCCCCATTCGGATTAAACTAAAAAAGTTAGTTTTCAGGGCAAATTGTTCATTTTTAAAGCAAATTGTTGTTTTCAGGGCAAATGTTTTCTTCCCCTTAGTAAAATGCCTTCCCGTACGCCTATGCCTACACCTATGATATGAAAGTGCTTCTAGATGTTCTAAAAATCCCTTGGTCCGAATATTTTAACTTCTGAAATCCTGCAGTGTTTAACAGACCAATGGTCATCAGCTGAAAAGCGAGGTGTTGCCACTGGGTCAGTCTCGTTAAGATCAGATTGTTACCTTCTTCAACATCAGATAACGTCAAATGTTTACATTAGAGTTTCTTACAATACAAATGCTTCTACTGTATTACCAACGTCTAACAAAGCGCAATGAACCTCTTCAATCCGAAACAGGGCGAAATGGAGAAAATTAAACGTCATTAAATGGAGAAATCCATCATGCGAAACATAAAATGTTCATCCTAATGATGCAAAATTAGCTTTTAGAGTTTATAATGATAACCAAACACACATGAGGTTGAGAGACTGATGAAAGGAACTTAAAAATTATGAATCCAACTTCATTTCAACCTGAAAGAAGAAATGTTGAAAACAAAAGCAGCAGTTCAGTCAACATCAGATTTGTGGCCAAAACATGAAACATCAGAAATTTCCATCAAAACATCAGATCTGATGCTAAAACGTCAGAAGTGGCAACACTGAAAGTAAATGTGAATTTGTTGCGTGGGCGACTGACCGCGCATTGCATGCAGAGGCGTAGCAAGGGGGCGGGTGGGAACCTTCTGGGGGGCGGCAAATAGTTGATTAAAAATTAGTTTTTAAAAGCAGTTCATTCAACTCTGTTCAATTTATGTGCTTGGAATCCGTATAGCCTAAAAAATAGAAACGTAGTTTTGGAGTGAGCAAATCGATAATATGATTACTCAAAACCCCAGCGGCGAATTTAGATAGTGGGAGCCTGGGCCCAGGCGTGGTGGGAGGCCCCATGTGCGGATACAAAATGTTTAGGTAGGGGATCATCGATGAAGTCACTAGTATTTCCACATATCATTAATATTGTGATGTCACACTTGTTAACTCAACTGTAACAAAAACTTGTGATGCAACATGGTATTTGACAATAATTAGCGATTTGTTAAACTGTTGCAAAACCAGTCGCTAGAAGATCGCATCTTCTATCTTTAAAAATTTGCTTGAAATACGTTTTGAAATTTGTTTGGAAAAACTTTCTGGACGATCAAACGTTTTCATCATCTCCAAACGCCAGTCTTCGCTCAGCAATAAATTTTACGACAGAAACCAAACGTTGCAGACAGAGGTCATTTCCGATATTGTTCGCATTTATTGACCTGACTGGCTAGTTATGTATCAATTCCTGATGGTGATTAATTACATCTGCCACTAAATGTAATCGTGGCACCTATATGTTCCATTGAATGCTCGTGACTCCTCAGGCGCTCAAGAGCGAGCTTCCAGTCGAAGATTCCTTTTCTAATAAGGAAAGGTGCACATTTTGTCGTATCCGCACACATCAGTCTACAAGTTAAAGATTTAACACAAGTTTGTGAATAAGAAAACAGCCAGTTTCTGTCAACTACTTCGCCAGTGTGGTTCTGGCGACGAATAAGACTTGTACATTTCCGTGACAAGTTTGTTTTTACTGTTGTGGAACATCATGTTTTAAAAATGACATTTCATCACATGTCAAAAAGAACCTGTTTCATATTTCAACCAATATTCCCTCTTTTTTCCGGTATATTGGCTGGCCAGAGACCGATATAATTGCCTCCAGTGATAGCCAGTGGCGTAAGTAGAGGTTTGAGCCAGGGGGGAAAAGCTTAGCTGAAAGCGGCCCACTAGCCAAAACTCAGAAAAAGGTTAAGAAATGATAGTGAATTTCTGGATGTCCATTCTAGATTAAAAAAAAACATAAACACCCCGAAAAACGCAAGAAAAAAACAAATAAAAGAATACTAAATATCAACTTAAGGGGGCCTAGTTTTTAAATTAAGCTTGCCAGAGGGGCGGCTCGCCCCCTGGTGATTGCATCAGCCATCTCACCTGTCGTGTTTTTCGATGATACACCTTGACGTTCTTCTGCTACTGCTCTACTGGTTAAACTGAGTCAATTTTCAACATTAGGTAGCTCTAAGTCTGTCACAATATGTTCTTCCATTTTCTGTTCTCTTGCAGGTTCCACAGAAATGTCTCCGCTGCACTTCAATGCCACTTGAATGTTTCCTGACTTGCTGTAACTTCTTCCTCTCTCATTTTTGCCTCTTGCTTTTTTACTTCTTTTCGAACCACTTGGATAAGTTCTACACTTGATGACGATCCTCTTCTGTCTACACTTATTATTTATAAGCTCAATAAGGCTGCCACATTTTCATCGCAAAAAGGGATGACAACTTGCGACTGCCACTTCAGTGTATTACCTACATTTAACAAGTCAAATAAGTTAGGCCTATTAAGTTTTAAGCATTGAAGTAAGACATCCAGTGTGGACGGTGTTTCAGTCAAAACACACAAAACAAAATCCTTATTTACTTGTCCTATTTAGCTTATGAATATTTCGCCGTTTCCTTAAATTTCTTTAAAATGTAAAATCGCCGTTAACAATATTATGAAACTAATTGCATGAAAGATGATTTAAATTGCACACCAGCTTTAATAGAGTGAAAATTGGTTCAATTAGAAAAATGTCTCTTTCTTTGAGGTTTGTGGCTGCATCAAGGAAAACTCGTTCCACATTAGCGCAATGGCTAATGACCAATAACGCAGAAGTAAAACTGTGCAATCTTTATCACTTCGCTGAAGCATTCAATGGTATTGCAAAATATTTTGCCCATCTTTCATGTTCCACCATTGTACAATAAATTGCATTTGGTTGACGCTCTCTTTGCCAGCTTGGGACATTAGGCGGGGCGAAGAGTTTTCTGAGAAGGATCCAGTTTTATGTTATGTCCAACATATTTTACAGAGGGGGTCGACAAATCTCCCCCCCCGGCCTTGAGTATGAATGTGAAGCTGAGTATATTTGAAGAATCATTGGCAAGCTAGGATAAAGTGATAGCCACCTGGTTACGCTGAGAGAAATTCGTTTTTGGTACTCAATATCCACAGAATCACAATAGTCTTTTCGGTTTCTTTCGCGAATTTTTTAAATGCAATCACACGTAATTCACTCAGCTTAAAAGTCATTTAGTCCATTTCCGAAAAAGGGATACTTCTCACGAATTTCTTCATTTTTTTTAGCATTACTGATTATAATTACTAGAAAGTACTACACTAAGCTATGTACAGTACACTGATCAGCGTATCACAGTTCATTAGCAAAACTAGTACAGTACCTGTAATGGAGTCAAGAAGTCCGCACTCTAATGTGAAAGTCATTTGAGATACTGAAAAAAGATTTGCCACTGCTATGTAACGATTAGGGTGAAAGCATTCTAGTTATTCCAGCCGAGAATTAACTCAACTAAATCATAGATTAATTAGATTACTTGCAAGCCCTCCCATAGCCTAACTAAGCTAACGGTGCACAACCTGCAGCCGTACGGCTGCATGCGGCCTTCGATAATGAAATTTGCGGCCGTCCATAATCCACATGTAAATTAAAATACAGTATAAGATTCGGTGGCCGTGCTGGCATATACTGAAGCAAAACAAACGCAAGGCAAGAAAATCAGTCGACACGATGCGTAACAATCTGGATGGTGCGGCTGGCAATAGCAACAGGTTGCACGCCTGGGGGGATATGAAGGTGTGATTGCGACATACATAGCCTCTCCCCTTCAGGTGTAGTGACCGCCGGGTGACCTCCTGGATGAGTTACTTGCACTTTTGGCCTCTCCTACACAAATGTGCCTGCAGCAGTGCCTTCCAGTGACCCCTCTCGTTATAACAGAACCTGCTGTGGGTGCGGCCAAGTCTCCAGAGGTATATCTGGAAACCGGCTTGACGGCAGAACCGCCGCCAGAAAGTTTTCAATAGGGGGGCTTTACGTTTGTGCAGGGGGGTTTCACATTTTAAAAATTGACAAAAAATTTGATTTAGAGTGATTCATGTTCCAGTTTGGGGAGGCTACGCCCACTAAAGCCTCCCCGTGGCGACGGGACTGCTTGACGGTATGCCGAGGTCGCAGCCCCACGAGCCGTCTTATCTAGCGGAGGGTTAACAACCCACCCTGGAGAAATCCAAACCTGTTAAGAAACTAACCAGAATTCACTGGACTGACCAACCAAGACAGACCTCTGCCTGCCCCCGACCTGCGAACGGACACGGACCAATTCCGATGAATCTCCAAGATATGTTCGAATCGCCACATGGAATGTCCAAATTCTATTACGTCCGGGATCTGCAACACTTCTCTCGTATGAGCTATCACGATACAACATATTGATAGCCGGGCTATGCGAATCCAGATGGCCCGGAAGTGGAGAATGCTCTGCAGCTGGCCAAACCTTCATTTGGAGCGGTCATACTGATGGGCGCGGCCTGTATGCTGTCGCTTTTGCTATGCCTCACCACATTCGTAATTCGTTTGTCAGCTGGAGCCCTGTGAGCAACCGGATATTGACAGCCCATTTTCTCCACCGCCATGGCAAGATGGCCATCATCGTCGCCTATGCGCCTACTGATGTAACGGACGACCCCGCCAAAGATGCTTTTTTGACAAGCTTCATCAAATTGTACAAAATGCCCCACCGCACAACATCACTGTCATCCTAACCGATGCGAATGCTAGTCTCATGCTCCTCCCACAGCTTTGTGGACTCATGTACCAACGACAACGGCAGACGTCTCCTTAATTTATGGGGACTCAACGACCTTTCTATCGTTGACACCTGGTTTATCAGGAAGAAAATTCATCAGTGGTACAGCCCAGGCGGAAGAACTCGCAAGGCCTTGGACCATATCATTGTAACCCGACGTTGGAGGTCATTTGTAACCAACGCCCGTGTCTTAACGCGGCGCGCAGTACGGCAAAACGGACCACCATATGTTGGTAGGGACCTTCAAATTGAAATTAAAACTCTCCTGACGAGCACAGAATTCACGGCCTCCTGACTCGTGCCGGCTTAAGGATCCTACAGTCGCATCCGCTCACAAATGCTCCATCTCTAACAAGTTCAACGCCCTAGCAGATGCAGCCCGATCTGACTGGAAACACTTCGCGGAACAAGTCACTTAGTCGGTCGCGTGCACAGCCGGACCAATTAGGCGCCGACCCAAGAAACCCTGGAGATCAGCGTCGATCCGCTCGCCTCTCTGCAAACTTGGCCGAGTATCCCAGACTGAATCGAGAGCGTAAAGCCATCATCCGCAGTGATCGACGGAATTTCTGGAATGATCAGGCGGAACGTCTAGAAATGACGGCCCAAACCAACAACTTCTTCCAGGTTTTCAAAATTCTTCAGAGAGCAAGAGCTGGACACTCAATAAAGACGTCCCTAGTAAAGGATAGGGAGGCCATATCATCAACATTGATAGCGACTGCAGCTCTCGGTGGATAGAACATTTCACTAACTTGCTCCACCACCCTCCAGTAAGTCTAGATCGGGATCTGGAAGCTTCTTCACACACCCCTTAGCCATCTCTGGAGTGTTCCACCGATCCAGTGGCAGTAACCGTGGATGAGGTAAAAAAGGCTGTGCAACTGCTGGAAAATAACCGAGACCCGGGCATCTGCAAGATTACGTCTGAAATGCTTAAAGCCGGTGGCGATATTATCATTCGGTGGCTGAGGCACATCATTAACGAGGTCTGGTACTCTAAAAATCTCCGAGGACTGGACGCGTGGAATCATGTTACCATTTCGGAAAAGGTGACAAGCTGGTCTGAAGCAATCACCGAGGTATAACCCTTCTCTACATTCCTGGCAAAGTCTTTACCCGTGTCCTAATCGGTCGCTCGCTCCCAGCAATCCGTAGCTGCAGACGACCACAGCAAGCCGGTTTCATGTCAAACCCTTCATGCATTGGCATGCCTGGCTAGACCCTAAGGTTGTTCAAGAAACTCTACGGAGACTCTCAAAGCTGCGTCCGCATCAACGGGAAACTCTCGGAGTGGTTTAACATCAAGAGTGGCATTAGACAAGGATGCGTAGCTGCTCCAGACGTTTTCAACTGCGTTGTTGACCACCTCATGTCACGGGGTTGCGGGCAAATCCCGGCCGTGTCCTTCGGCAACCTCCATCTTGATCTCGCATACACTGACGAGACCATCCAGCTGTCCACTTCTTCTTTCGTTTGAGGAGTTCTTCTTTTATCCACTGCTAGCCTAGATAACGGGCAAGTGTTGAGCAGCCATTCGGTTGTCTCATCGTCCAGAACTGTCAGGCCGTATAATTCGTGGGGGGGTCGATGGATTGGACGGTGGAGGACATGGTCGACGGTTTGTTCTGCGCCACACTCACAGGCCGCTGTCCAATGATATCGAGAAACTCACGGCTGCCCTTTCAGTTTACGATGGTGAATCACGCAAACGGGCTTGAAGGTCAGCTGAGCGAAAACCAAACTGATGCATGTCGGTGAAGGCCCCAGATCCTCCATCTCTAAACATCGATGGGAATGCTGTGGAATTCGTGGATTCATTTGTGTATCTGGGTTCGACAGTTACCAACAACGGTGACCCTAAACCCGAAATCGAGCGCAGATCCGCACTATCGTCAAATGTGAGGCAGGCACTTTGCAAGCCATTGTGGCGCCAGCTGTCCATTTCGCGTACCACCAAGATGCGCATATACAATGCAGCAGTCCTGTCTGTGCTGCTGCACGGCGCGGAGACCTGGCCTCTCACTGGAACCCTGTCCTCCAGGCCTGACGGCTTTGACAGTAGGGTTCTTAGATCGATTCTTGGCATTCACTGGCACCATCTCGCCTCCAATGAAACGGTGCGGGCCCTTGCCGGACAGCCCTCGGCCTCCCCTTTGGCTGCCGCCGCCGGGTCCGCTGGTATGAACATGTGCTTCGCATGCCACCGCACCATCCTTCTCGTGCTATTCTGAACTTCGACCCTGGCTCGTTCGGCTGGAAGCGACCCCGAGGGGTCCCACGCACCCGCTGGATTGACGTGTCAGACGCGATCTTGACCCTCGGCCTCGATCCAGCCGCAATTGAACCCCTCGC
>JGI24021J15306_10012133_pt1 | contig 10701 bp, 3 predicted proteins | sample Ectturendosymbi1_FD_15306 | JGI IMG/M metagenome (IMG submission 15306) | reverse complement strand
TATGTTATTTCGCCCCCCTGTCGCCCCCTTTCGATTTTTCGCCCCCTTGCCATTCAAAATCACCCCCAAGGGGTCGATTCCGCCCACTTTGAGAAACGCTGTTCTAACGCATCATTTCGCGACACCTTATCTATGCTGTTGTAGTAATACTAATACAATTGTACAAATAGGATAATGTTTTTTCAGTTTTCAGTTAACCGAATCATTTTGGACCTGGAGCCATAAGTTTTTGGATGTTGGAGCCAGATCTGTAGCTAAAAATGTTACATGTCTGGAGTTGGAGCCCGAGCCTGAAATTTGAGTTCCGGATCCGCTATTGCAGTCTACGATAGGCTACAGAAATTGCATTTGCTAAGATAAACTTATTTTTGTGCTTTAACGTTAGCAAAGTCAATAAGAATTTTTTCCAAAGCACTTGCGAATTTCGGACTCAATGGACATAATTGCCAAACTATTTAGGTGCTTTCGTTGGATTGATGAGCTCAAATAAGTTTTAATTACTTTCAGGTTAGAAAAACTCCTTTTTCCCGATTTCACGGTAAGGGGGATCTAAGACAATAAAGAAATTAGGGAAAGAGGTTGCCTTATCCGATCTCTACGAAGAAAATGAATAAAATATTTAGCATATCTAGTCATTCTGCTCTTTGCAAAGCGGCGTCCCAAACAAACATACTGTTGCTCGTCTAAGTCAAACATTTTGCCCCCCCAAAATTTTGGGCTGGCAATGCCACTGCTATCGAACCGTATGTTTTAGCAACTATTAAAACTTTACCTGCCAAGTACGAAACGCTTGCAACTGAAACGGAAACAGCTTCAAACCCAAGCTTTCTCTGCTTAAACTAGCTGCTACTGAAAAACTATACCGCACGTTATCGCAACACAGACCACTGCTACGATTCCACAGAACGAATTCTGATGAAAAAGAGTGTTAAAACCACGCAATTCACTTTGGTTTTTGTTGGCAACAGATCTCACGCTTAAAAAACACTGCATGCGGGTCCCGCGCCGGCAATACATAAGCAGCTTCAATAGAAAGTGTAAGTTTGTGTAGGTTAGTAGTGTTGCAGTTGACTGCATCGCCTTGAACTACTTAGGCAAGCACAAGCGAAAGATGGCATTTCGGGGCATTAACTAACAGGAAAGCAGAGATGAGCATTGGACTGGACTTGGATTGGACTGGATCCGGACCATGACGAATTTTGTTGAATTTGGATTGGATCCGGACTGTAAATTGCTTCATAAATTTAGGATTCGGGCCGGATTTGTACTGAATTAATGGAAAAGAATTGCGACGTTTTTGTTATGAAAAAGCTGTATTTTGTTAATATTTTGGACTTTATCTGGACTTGGATTTAAATTTTTTTAACCTTTTTGGACTATGGTTTGGACTTGGACTGAGTTTTCAATATTCAGGACTGGATCTGGATCGCCAAATTTGACAGTCCGCTCATCTCTGCAGGAAAGCAACCAGCAGCAACAGAGATCCATCACTACTTCTAGGTTGCACTATCATTATATAGCGATAAGTGAACTACGATAATTCGCTTGTGATGGCTATCACAGTGACTTGCTGCTCATGGGCACCATCTAGCGGTGACCATTTATTTTCATGTGGCGCCATCTCCAGGCCGCCACATCACTTCCTCTCCATTAACTTGAAGTTCTATCACTTTTATCATCCATACTTTAACTCTCAATTTACAAGTTCGACCCTTGCTCTTTGGTTCAAGAGGATCATCAACGGAGGATGTTACTGAGAGGGGCTTATGGCCTATCTCTCAAGTCCCTCATCGGGTGCCATTTGTTGCAGTTGACTGCATCGCCTTGAACTACTTAGGCAAGCACAAGCGAAAGATGGCAATTCGGGGCATTAACTAACAGGAAAGCAATCAGCAGCAATAGAGATTCATCACTGGCTTCACTCTACTACTACTAGGTTGCACTATCATTATATAGGGATAAGTGAACTACGATAATTCGCTTGCAATGACTATCACAGTGACTTGTTACGCATGGGCACCATCTAGCGGTGACCATTTATTTTCATGTGGCGCCATCTCCAGGCCGCCACAGTAGGTGTAGCGTGGGGCCCCCTTTGGCGAGGAGTCCGATTGGAAGCAATCGGTCCAATCGGCTAAGGGCCGGCTCTGGCGTATTTATTAGAGTCCTGCGCGGGTTAAAATTTTTGTCCGCTCCCGTCCCGCAAGAGTTTGAGAAATCTTGGCCGCACCTGACCGCAAACTACTAAAAACTCATAACTAGGGCAAGATTTTGTTGCAATAAAATCGTGAGAAATATGCATTTATTTTTAACAAAAGTTTACTTAATGCACACGTATTTTAAAGGACAGTGATTTACTCAAGCGATTTATTTACATGTAAAGCTAAATATTTTCAAACGTTATCTGGTGAGAAATGGCGACCTTTTACCAACAGTTTGCGTAACATGCTAAAACTTCGCTCCACACTGTATGACGTTGCTTGGCAATTTAACAATTTGGCGTACAGTTCTGGACTGATTTTTGGCCGGGTCATTTCTACAATTTGCTTTTAGGTTACTATTCAGTTCGAATCGGTTATCAAAGAGAACAGAAATATACTGGAATAGTTCTAAATCATGTTTTTTAAATTACACTTACATTTTGCGCAATATTTGATCAGAATTGCATGTAAAAAATAGAAGTGTTTCAAAAAGTTGCAATATAAAATTCCAGGAACCAGCTTAAAACATCGTACTACATAAATTCTGAGTATTTAAGAAGCTGTAAAAAAACTTGCAAAAACTTGCCCTACACTCATCACGCCTGAAAACAAGTTTGACAAGCAGCGAAATCAAGCTACTCATTTTTTCATTGGCAACCTAAACTTTTCCACAGATCTGATCTTCCGCAGTCAACATATTTGACGTGATAAAAAACACGTTTCAATCCAGTTGTGACTAGCTGCGCGTTAAGCGCTGTCTTATCCGTTTAGAAGGGCTGCTACTGCTAAACTGAATCATACCTCACCAAGTATGACGGTAGTATTGGAAAATGGTCACTTGCCCACCACCACCACATGGCAAGAGTCTGAGCTAATGCTTCGCAACAATGAGTTACATCAGTCGTTCCCAAACTTTTTCGAGCGATTACCCGAATCAAGGTAGCGATTATGTCTTCTTACCCTCAACATTTCGCAGTGATCGCTCATAATGTAGAACAGTGGTTCTCAACCGCCGGTCCGCTGACCGGTACCAGTCCGCGTAGATTTCTTCGCCGGTCCGCAAAACAACCTAGATTTTCCGTCAAGTAACTAAAAATGGTTAGCATTAATGGTAAATTCGGTAAAATCCTGTTCAATTACATGTGGCTTGCGATTGAATATACTGTACACGTCAGTTCATACTCGGTTTTTGTACTCTTTTCGGAGTGTTACAAATGGTCTGTGAGGTGCCCATCTCTGCTTGCACTGTGGGCCACGCGGCTACTTTCGCAGTGAATGCTGCACTGACGGCGAGTCAAAGGCAGCCCGCGCGTGAATCATTCCCTTGCACCTACCCATCAACGCCGAGCGTGAGACTGGACAAGCCGCAAGCAACATTTTTAAAGCAAATGAAAACGATGGTTACAACTGAAAAATGACTTCTTCATGCATCGTATCTATTTCTCTTGAAATATATAAAACACAAAATTGTTAAACATTGCGAAAGAGTTAGTAAAGCATAACAAGCCGCAATATCTGCAGAAAAACACGTTTTGCAGAAAAACATCCTATCTCCAGAAAAACANGTTTTGGCTCCCCAAGCAGCTCAGAACCTTGAGCGTATACCATTTCCTAATGACACATTTCAGCTAATGACACAGTTCAGCAATTTCCTAATGAAACACGTCAGCGAAGGATTGAAGATAAGACAATTAATGTCGTGGAGTAGGTAATAGAAGAGTTAAAGAAGTCGAGGCATTTTGCAATTCAACTCAACTGACGTAACTAATTGTGCCATTCTTCTTTGTTTCTTGCGCTATGGGGAAAAGAAGATTTCGAGGAAGAACTTCTGTGTTGCATGAAATTTCCAGGACGTACCACCGAGTCAGACATATTAGTCTTGTTAAAGAATACTTTAGTGAGAAAGAGAGATTTGGAAAACTGTGTCGGAGTGTGCACAGATGGGGCTGCAAGCAGCAAGCATGACTGATTATTGCCTTGGTGTGGTTGCAAAAATAACAAAGTGGCTCATGACGAAATGTTGCTTCCACATTGCATAATCTATCTAGAGCATTTAGCTGCAAAGAAACTGATTTGCAAACGTGCTAAATAACGCGGTGAAAATTGTCAATGAAATTCGAAGTCGACCATTGTACTCCAGAATGAAAACACTGTGTGAAAGTATGGATTCGCAACATGAACGTCTTCTCCATGCAGAAGATGCCTGTCAAGAGGGGGAGTTCTTTCGCCTCTTTCTTGGGTTCAAGGAAGAAACAAAACAGTTTTTAAGAGAAAGGAACTCTCAATTAGCAGAGTTTATTTTAGATGTAATGTGGGTGAGAAACTTGCGTATTTGGCCGGTATAAGTCAATATTTGTGCTATAGAAGTTAGCTTACGACTTTGACTATGATATTTTCATGAATATGAGGATCCTCGAAATGAAACCGTATATAACAGCTTTAGTTAACAAAATGATTGTGATAATCTGTTGCATTCATTGCGATTTTATGTTACCGGTCCGTAAAATTTTTTTGCGTTTTTTACCGGTCCGCTGGTGTAAAAAGGTTGAACCACTGATATAGAACAACATTATGGTTTTGGTTCCGCATTACCCCTGGAGAATTGCACATTAACCCCAGGTGGTAATTTAACCCCAGTTTGCGAACCACTGGGTTACATCATAATGTAATAATTGCTGCAGCCAGGGGCGGATTAACCATTGGGCAAACCGGGCAAATTCCCGGGCCAGGGGCGTAACGAGGAAAGACGGCGCCCGGGACAACAAGCAAGTTTGCCGCTCCCATGTTCGAACTTGATGTCTTTCGGAAGGAAATTTACTGTATTGAAGAAAGTACTTGTGAAATTGTTGGGACTTTTCGGCGCCCCCGCAGTGATGCGGCGCTCCCATAATGGAATTGCGTCCCCCTTTCCCCCCGTCGTTACGCCCCTGCCCGGGGCCTCACGCTTGAATATCAAAACAATTTACTGGTTTTCATGTTTTAAGGCTGTTCGGCTCGCTATACGTAAAACGTATAGAGTTTTGGTTACTGCGTTTAGTATATAGGTTGAAGGAAACTGGCAACTTCGCATTCGTCGTTTTTGAGTGACTTAAAAGAATTGAATCAAACAGCATCACGCTTTATGACCCAAGAATTAGATCGAAATCAGTACATCCATATGAGCGTCTGCAGAAATTTTTCCAGCTGGGGAAACGTTGAAATTTTACTTATCCTTCAGGTTGCTGACGACGGAATGCAAATGGACATTCACAAAAGCTTTAACCTTTCTACACTACATTTGTCTGTGGTGGTTGAATCTCAATTATCAATCTTTTGTCTGAAATGTTTTCTACACTTCGGCTATCAGAAATGCTTTTTTTCATAAACTCCCTATAGTCATTTTTTCGAGCACTTCCTACAAATAAGTCATAATTTAAGAATAATCAACGGCCAGAACAACATGAGCGGTGAAAAAAACAAGAAAATTAGACGCGCTTAGAAAACTGTTTCAAGCAATGAGACAGTGGCGGATCCATACCAGGCGTTTGGGGGTCAGTTCAGTAAGGGGCGCCAAAATTTCTTCGCTTGTTTAAATACCCCAGCTTCTCTACGAAAATCGTTGGGTATCACACAAAAGTGGTCACCTTTTCTAGGCCAAGAAAATGGCTATTTTTTGGTAGAACTATGCGATCTTTCAGGGAATCACCACAGTTTAAAATCGCCTTTTGTCATTAATTCACAAAAAGTTTGAAACAGGTCCTAATTGATAAGTCCTATTTTTCACAAGCTACATGTAACTGAGAACGCCATGGGTGTCCCAAACAATCTTTTATATCTACAATAAGTGTTTGAAAGATATACGCCATGGCAGTGGTCCCCAACCCTTTTGTAACCGCTGACCTGTCAATGCTTGACAATTTTACCGTGTTTCTATGGGAAGAATCGACCAATCACACATGTCCAGAAAGCNAGTGGTGTCACCACCAGTACACATTTTGTAATTTCGCGGCCCGGGTGTTGAGGACCACTGCCCTAAGCATGCAGCGCGCTAGTGTTGGACGCTGTTTTGGGTATCCGCACATCGGAAAAAAGCAATGCTTAGAACATATTCCGAACTACTGCACTTAGAAATAGAATGGTTCTTCTTACACTAGGAAGTGACAAAAAATAGCAAAATCACGACCACATTTCCAGACGAAGCTTGTACAGCTACATGAACATGGAAAGCATGTTTATTTTGAAGCGGCATTTCAAAAACAAAAATAAATGAAAGGCATTTGCTACATTTCGCTAGGTAGCTCCGATGGCTATAGTGAAAAATGATCTCATAATCGCATGATACTGTAGGTTCACACTGGGCCTGAAAGCATCTTGCCCTAAAATACATTTAACGTCACTAATATAAGTAGAATTTCAATCAAGTGTTTAATACTCTTTCACATATTTTGACATTGGACTACTGACGTAAAGAAAAAACAACAGTTTCACTAGTCCAGTTTATGAAGAAAAGGTGTGGCACTGTTCAGAAGAAGTAGGGGCAGTAGGAATGACACCATCAAATCCAAAGTGAATACCTCCAAACTCAAGCTCTAGTCTCCCTGATAAAGTCAATTTCCATTTTGTTTATACTACTACGAAGTCCGCAAACAAGCTTTAAGCCACCCCCAATGCTGTTGATCTGACGATGGATCTGCTTCCATGTGAGACAACAAACACAGCCTATAACCCACTTAAACAGCCTATAGCCCATTTAAAACCATGAATCTCAGCCAACCCCACATACACCAATGAAAAAGTTTAACTTTGCATTGTTTTTCTGCTTTTCTACTCAAATTGATGTGATATACACGGAATAATCTAGCCTAGGGTTTCCAAACGTTTTTGTCCGATGACCAAATGAGGTAATACAGAACATATCGAAGGCTAAGACATTTCGGTCATTTGTCCCACAATAGTATCAAAACTCGTCGTAGCAGTAAGCCTTTCACTAGCCTACTCTTTAGAACATTATGATCGAATAATTGACTTAATTTTTTGCGGTCATTCAAAAAATAAATTCAGTCTATGGCCGAAAAAAACATAGGCACGCTCAATGCATTTTGTCAGAAACAGGCAAGTTGTTTGCTAGCGTACAGGGACGTAACGAGGTGGGCAAGGGGAAGGCACAATTCCCCGGGCGCCTAATAACTATGGGGGCGGCGAATCACTGCGAGGGGGCGCCGGACGACACGGGAGGGCGCCGAAAAGTCCCGACAATGTCACAAGTACCTTCTTCAATCGAAAGACCTCAGGTTCGAGCATTGAGGCGCCAAACTTTCTTCTTGTCCTGGGCTCCATCTAACCTTGTTACGCCCCTGCTAACGTACAAATGTTTCTATAGTTTTCACACGCTGCAATATAGTTCAGTCAGGGGCATCAGTTCCGACAAGAAACTCATCTACTGACCTTGCTATTGCAAAACTAAGATGCAGACATACTGCGGAGCGGACTCACGGACTGCACTGATAGCAGACCTTAAACTGGTTTTTCGTTTTTCCGGCTTCTAAAATCTTGCGTCAGTTCTAAGTTTTCCATATTTATTGCCTTCCTATCTTCGCTACTGCTTTTCCTTTCAAAGCGGCCACCAAGCATTAAAAATGAACTTGTAACAAAAACAGACCAAGTTTGCAGAGCCAAACGGCAAGCCCAGAGCTGTGCTAGCGAAAGAGATCGTGTTTGTGATTGCTGCCGCTGGGCAGTTTTCATGCGGAAAAGAAATAATGGAACAGGAGTATTATTACGCAACAATAGCAATGTTCATTCTAATCGGTAAGAGACTGGATCAAAGCCCATCACGTAAATGCTGAAGTTAAACGAAATGTAAAGTATTGTTTAGTTTAGACTGAGTATCTTTGCCTTTGTTTCTACTTCGATAGGCACCAAAAAGGGACGCATTTCCATCAGAGGGGCTCCATTTTAAGGGGGCGCCACAGCCGTTTCGGGGTGGGGCAGTTGCCCCAAACTGCCCCCTGGATCCGCCACTGCAATGAGAAGTAGAAATATATGTTGATAAGACTATTGGACAACTTACTAAAGTTAGAACATCACACAGGCTTAAAAAAACTTAGTAAATAAATTACGAAAATTAACCACAGCAAATATAACTTTGCACTTAGTGCTCACTAAGAAGTCAGAACTAAACCTTAATATTAAAGACGTATTCCAACAAGTCTGCATAGACGTATTCTAACAAGCCACGTATTTTTATACTGTGTGAAAAGAAGCCTGCATAAGAGTCGTTTCATTACGCTATTCACTCGGACACGTTGATCACAGTCTCACAGTGACAATGGATTTTTCAAACTTGTAGAAGAACTGCTATAGCTTTATTCGTGCTTCTTTTCACACAATATAAAAATATACGCGGGTTACCGCTATCAGCAGTGTCACTGTCTCGCTGCGTTACCTGCCAAGATGTCTGTGTTCAACAGTCACAACGCAGTGATGCAGGGCTCCCATTCAGTGATTTCAAATAAACCCAGATTGTACATCAAAAAGTTCATATTCGTACAATAAAAACCCACTAAGCTTGTGCTACGAGCAAAAGCTACTGTAATGAGTGTAATTATATCAATTGAAACGATAATCGAATACTGATTTATTTACAGTTATTCTTCCAATTTTTTTTCTGCAGTACAAACATTAACATTCGGAAGACCTTTCTGTTTCTCAAGACGTTTTTCATAACGCTGATAACATACTCCGTTTTTGATATCTCTCATACTATTTGCAGGAGTACTTTTGTTATGGTAAATTATATGCAATCTTGAACTGCAGCGGGATCTAAAATTCCACAAAAAATAAAATCCCAATGCCTTCTTCCTCTAATTGAAATTTGTTTTTTAATTTGTGGGCACAGGGAAACATCGAAATTTAAACAATCAGTTCTAACTCTTGTTTCAACGGTTTCTTCAATTGGCATTAGGGGCAACAACATTATATATATAACACCGATTTGAACATGAAACCGATTGAACACGTTCTGCTTGATCCGATAGGCGTACTTTCTTACCTGATGTGAACATGCAAACACTGCAGTATGTTATCGTTGTATTGTTGAACACGTTGAAGCTTCTGATGAATTTATCACTTCAAAGAACCCAGATTCAACGCGAGTTTTTATAATTAAACCTAGACAGCCAGGTCGACTAAAAAAAGCAGATCTGGGTGGAAAACCCCGCAGTGCGAGCCCTGATGGTCACGTGCGGAAAAACGGCTACCCGTAGCTTGAAGTGAACGAGGGCGTGTGAAAACGCTACGCAGTTGCGCTAAGCGTTTTGGGGGCCTCGCAGTCACGAATTTGCCCGGGGCCTCACGTTCATTAAATCCTGCTCAGGCTGCAGCCTATACTGTCCTAAGCGCAATGCTAGCAAACAACTTTAGTACATCCACGTGTATTGCGATTTTTGAGCTGATTAAGTTCATGTACTTTAGCTCAACACTCAGTTACCCGCATAAAGAATTTTTCATCCCACGCCCGCCCCGCACCAAGTATAACCCGCTCCCGCCCCGCACGCATAGCAGTGCTGGTTCCCGCATCCGCCCCGCAAATGCGGGTACCCGCAACCCGCCGGGTTGACCGGCCCCTGCAGGACTCTAGTATTTATGCGACCGGAAAAGCGTCAGATAGTTATGCAAAAAAAATTATGAACCAATGACTTCCAACACAGAGAAGTGACAGTATACCAACACGTTGTTGACCAGACGTTGATCGTTTAAGTAATATAGTTCATTAGTTGCAAATGTGTGTTTTAATAATACAGGCTCCTGGTGCAAACTTGTCCAATTTATCGATGGTTTGGCGCAGAAAATGAAACGCCACAGCCCACAACAGACTAAACCACAAATTCACGCAGTGTGGTGTGCGACGTTATACTGCGTTCTGCAAAGGAATGTGCTACATTGCAAAAACTCTTGTAATTGGCGTTTGCTCTCAGCAATTGTTTTTGGCAGTTTCGACATGTTACATTCGAAATCCTCTTGTATTTTGGGTTTCCTCTCAACAGTGGCGTACGTGGAAAATTTTCATGGGGGGGTTGGTTCAAGGTCATATGGTGGTCATTTTGTGTGCGCTGTTTGTGACGTCACAATTTGACGTCATTTTCATGTTTACAAACCAACGTTTTGACGAGGTTTGTTGACATAAGATGCATATTTTTCTACATCCACTCCCCTTATTTTATGTGTCATTGTACTGAATATAAACTATCAGCGCTCCAAGTTAGGATATCGGAGAAAATCAAACTCAACGCTACGACACAGCAGTTCATAACTGCAAAAATATCAGACTGCTTGTTAAAACAGGGGAGTGAAACACACTCATCATTGCGTCAGAGCAATTTACAACTGCAAAATGAGGCTGCGCTAAGGTCTCGTCAAATACGAGCAGTTGAGCATTGAAGGTGTGCGGGTGGACTGGCTGGCTCACACCCTGGTTTGCGAGATCGAGTTTTGCTAAACTACACAAGAATTGAGAATGCGC
>JGI24021J15306_10012132_pt1 | contig 10702 bp, 4 predicted proteins | sample Ectturendosymbi1_FD_15306 | JGI IMG/M metagenome (IMG submission 15306) | reverse complement strand
GCTTTCAAATAAAACAAGAATCAACTTCATACCAGTTGACCTTTTTGAGTTATAAGCAATTGAAATATGGTCATGCATGAGCGCACACAAAAACTATGTCTGACTTGACCTTGATTTACATAACTTCAAAGGTCATAAGGAAAAGGGCAATGATCGATGTTTAATAAACACTCCTGACAATTTCTCAAATTCTACTGGTCCGATTTAAAAAATTCAAGATGTTTTGAAATCAGAATGATGGGATCTCTGCTTATGAAATTTCATGGATTTTGCTCATGGTCAGATATATAGCTCTGGATCGCCTGGCATGGAATGATCCTTTTAGAACCAATCCACGTTCAATTTGAATGGCTCATACCATCGTGGAATCCTAAGTTATTAGATCAAAAAAGTCAAAATTTATCATTCCGTCAAAATCATTAGGTCAAAATTTTCTTGCAGCACAGTTTTTTTTCTGTTTATTGAGATTTTATTGAAACGGCAACAACAGATAGTGACATGCTTTTATAAGTTTAGTTGCAATCGTGTAATAATAATGGGCTTGTTGCAATTTATGACGTAAAAATGTTGTTTTGACCACTACTGGACAATTGAATATTATGTAGGATAGGCGTGGTGGGCAAGAAATGTGGTCTTACAGTACTTGTTTCTTGTAAATGCTCAATCCATTACGCATATAGTGTTTCAGCTTTATGATGTTCTCAGGTTTGACTCTACTATAGTTATTAATGTACTGATCAATATACTGTATCATCCCCAAAGTTCAACAACCAATTTTTTCTTTTTATTTCCAAGCAGGAGGCATAAATGTGCTTCTGCGTTAACCTCAGCACCAAAGGCTGAATTGCTTTGCAGTTTCAAATGCAGAAAATTTATAGGTCAAAACAAAGTCAAAATTTGTAATTTATTAAGTCAAAATTTTAAGTTTTTAAGTCAAAAAATTTGTTGCCCTACTTGTTACAGTTAACTGCAAGCTCTGCTTTTGAATTGAAGTATTCAAAATTTGAGTGATTATGCTAAAGTAGCTCTTGATTTTTTATGCACTTTTAGTTAGGTGTTTTTGAAAAAGAAAAAACTTTGGCATTTTTCTGTCATAAGTGACAAATTGTGAAAAAATAGTTTTGAATTAATTGCTTTTTGTGGAGGTGCTGCAAGTACACGAGATGTATTTTTATTTGAGTTGTGAGGAGGCAAATATTAATAAATTTGGCTTTGTCAAGTGAAGGGTTTGGCTGTTTCTTGGCCTTTTTTACTGAAGGTTTGGTCTTTTTTGAAAAAAACAAATCTGGCAACGCTGCCTCCAGTTTCAAGGAGCACCTTTGCTGCAATAAGACTTTCAAGGCTAAATGGTATGGTTGAATCATGCATTTTTATGACTCAAATCACAAAATAACATGAATGCAGCAAGATGAAATACAATAACATCAAGGATCACTAGTTGATTATATAGTGATGAAAATATAAAAAATATGAAATTTCAGGTTTCGCAACTTAATAATCATGTTCCAACATGTTGAATCACGAAGGGTTGGCAAAAAACCAACTGGGTAAAGTTCTCAGCCAGTCTCACTACGAGCAGAAACCAAATCTTAATTGAAGACGTTTTACAAGTAATAATGAAAGATATAAAAAGCATCAAATCAACCTCAGGTAAAATAAGCATAAAAACAAAACCAAAAAACAGTGGGGAAAAGCATGCATATGTACACTAGGGGTGGGGTGAGCAACTATAGAGGTAGATAGAAACGAAATTTGTGGCATCAGCACTATATTACAGAATGTGACAAGCATATACAATGAGGATCAAATTCTGGCAAGATAGCAGGACTTCTTCATGTTATTTTTTGCCAAATTAATAAGGCGAAGATTTCAAAATTTCTGGAATGTTAGACCAAATTTTCGGAACCGTAAAACGAAGTGATGTTCACCTCTATGATCTCACGGACATCGACTTCAGTCTAATTCCTAAACCCACAATTGTCTAAAGCTAAATTACGGAAAATTGTGTTAGTGTCTTGACTTTGACGCTAGTAGCTTTGTGATAGGTGGTGGATGTGTCATGATGTGAATGAATTGTAAATTGTTATTATTTCTAGCACTGTAGAATATGATACTCCCCTCATCAATTAACCGTATTTTGTTTTTCAAGTGCCCAATACTTGTGCTTATGGCTAAACCTTGCATGATCTCTTTCCACCCTTGTCTCTACAACCACATTTGGAGATACTGCGTGTCCTAAGGAACACGCATGCAAGTGTATGACACTCCTTATGGTCCATGGGTCATTGTATTGATTTATAATGATTCATGTTGATTGATAAAAATTGGGTCAATTTAAACTGAACACCAAATTGGAATATGGTGTTAAAAACATCTAGGCTTCTTGTTATCACCATGTACTGAAAGGAATGTTTGCATGAAACCAGCCGGATGTTAGTATTTGTGAAGTTACGTGCAATGAATATGTCACCTGATATAACGTAGGCCTACCTCCAGCAACTGAATGTCTGGGGAAGCAGCCTGAGCCTGCGTTCTTGATGCAGGAGAGGCCATGGACCCCTAGCCTATCAACATATGGAAGTGGCTAGGAAACTGCCTCGCATGACACTGCTCTAATAACACACTGAGTTTGTTACTCAAGCGCCACTGTCATAGCGTAGTGACAGCGTTTTCGTCTGCTATGCCAATAGTTTACAATTTGACTCTCACCTGCCGACTTTGGTGTTGGTAATAGTGCTTGCGTGTTTCAATTCATGAGATTAGTGTTTCTTTACTTTTTTCAAAAGTTTCTAAACTTTAGGGTTGGGGTTAGCGTTAGACATAGGTGTCAGAAGGAGGGGCAGGGCTGTCTGAGGCCTTGCTTGGATTTTGAAAATTGCAGCAAAAAAGGTTATTTTCCTAATTTCCTATGGGAAAAGCTAAATTTAACCACTTTTACTTCCTCCCTACCAACATTTTTTATTAATCCCCTAGTGCCCCCCCCCCTGGATAAAATCCTTCTGATGCCCACACGGCTTTTGGGTTAGGTGTTAGAATTTACCTTTTAAATTTACTACGCTTCTACCAAGCCTACTGCACTCTTGTCGTGCCTTACTGTCATGTTGCAGATGGTGGTCGAATAAGGTTTCTAATATTTGAAGATCCATAGGCGGTTCTATAGCCCTTTCCTCAACAAATTTACCACAGCAGTTCGATTAGCTCGATGTTTCCAATGATGCTGTCCAGTATTTTAGTTTTTGCCTTCGAATGTAGTGGGGCAGATTCCTGATGCAGGGGTATTCTAGTAACTGCCAATGATTGGGGTCAGGTATTGAGAGGGATGTATTTGGTCCTGAAAAGCTTGCTTGTTTGAGGCTTGTTGTTTGTGTGGTTAATAAAGAGTAGCTCGCATTTAGATTTATTAATCTCCAGGCCAATGAATTGAAGCTAGACTAAATGGAGCACGGCCTGTGGGTCACCACCAATAATCTAGCATCAAAGCACCTAATGTTTAGGTTGGCTTCAACCTTAGATGTTACTTCATGGATGGTAAAGGCGAAGAGGACTGGGCCAAGGGCTTCACCTTGTTCCAGATTCCAAGTGTAACCTTACTGTAAAACCCAAACTCTAAAACTTAAGACCTAAACCTAAGACCTTAAAGTAAAACCTAAGGCCCTAAGCTTAAGACCATAAGCCTAAAACCCTGACACCCTAAGCTAAAACCTTGCATCCGCAGATGCAATAACTCAGCACGTTTCATGCAGGGTTGTCACTACCATGGCAGCTGAAGTGGTTGAGGTAGGGTACCTTAGGCAAGGTGAAATTTTCAATGTGTGTAACTTTGTAAATAGGCCTACTCACCTCCGACGGCTTTATTACATATGTTTGTTGTCAGTTAATCGTAATGAGTTCAACAACACGTTCATTAGCTTTATTTTCTGATTTGGTGTTGATTAACATTTCATGAAAAATTGTTATGTGCCTGTACTATAGTACATGCCTCTGTTTTGTAATGTCATGGCTGCTGCATTGTTTTCTGCCTCGTAACCTATGCTGTCACTTACCTCTTTCACCTTTGTGCATGCCTTACTAGTTAGTAATTACTCTGCAATGCAGATTCGGCATATACCTCAACTTTTGATTTATTGTTTATCCATCATCAATCATCTGTGCTAGATGTTTTGTTTGTCAGTCTTTTCTACCAGCTTGGCATTTGGTATCTCATCTGTTACTTTATTTTGCTTTTGATGGCTTTGGTCTGTTGATGATCCATGATATTTTTTTAATTGTGTTTTGATGAATGTGACTAATTCTTATGTCTCCACACTTGTACTGACTAGCAGATGGTTCAGCACGCGTTCACAATACAGTTACCACTCTGACACACTGTGGGCATAACTTGTATTAAGAGAAAAACAGTAGACATACATACATCACAGTCTGATGCCAAATGCAAACTGCCTTGTCACACGAAACTCATGCTTTGCACTTAGCATGCTATGCCCATATATGGTTACATGATAACCCATGCATGTCTGGAACTCGTGACATCACGACAATATTTAACATGACTAATATAATGGAATCTGTGGCATTGATATTGGGCACCAGTTGATTATAAATCTGTTTCACCATGCAATGCTGCCTAACTAATCCAGAGGAAAGATTTGTCTAACTTGATGTAGTGCTTTACAAATTGTTAGGCGGAGGCATAATGTATGTATACTGTAGTGTACTAATCAAGATAATCAGAACTGAGTTGTGGAAACCTTGACATTTTTCTGTCATATGGGACATATATTCTTTATGAATAAATTTCTTGACAGCCACACAAGGATGTTTTACAGTTTTTATTGTCTTGCCACTTTAAATGTAACTGAATGACTGGATGCCATCACAAAAAAGTGTCTTGTTCTTTATTAGCAAACAAACTTTAACAAAGTTTCAACCAATTGGTGCTTTTAGGCACAAATTGGTCTTGCTGAACAGATGATAACTCCAAATCCAATTTTACAAGCACAGGCAATGACACCCTATACTATTGCTTATTTTATCATTGTGGCAAGGGCATAGGAATTTCTGTTCTTTTTTATCATTATTGTGAAAGAGTTAAAAAATGGATCAGATTTTATCAGGTATAGAGTTCTTTCATGATTTGAGTGAAATGGAGAACTGCAAAGTGCACAGGTGGGATTCTGTTAACATTCAAATCCTAATTATCATTGTTATTCTTGATGCTTTGAGAACTCATGGTTCTTACCTAAACAAAGAGAACCACAAGCGGTTTGGCATTATTTGCAGGGAATGTACAGTACGTTGCAGCCATTATGAAAAAAGCTTAGGACCAACATTCTGGGTACTCTTTTCTCATCCAGTGTGTTTAGTAAGCAGCTTTAAACATCACTGGTCAGCATTTGAAAACAAATAACTTACAAAAGTATTGGAGATGATATCATCCATGCTTATGAATGATCCATGTTTTGCAAGAAATTAAAGTAAGTAGAGAAGTACCTGTACATGGTTACATAGTTTGTATTGCTGTGTCCCACAATGACATTCATAAAATATAGTCTAGATGAAATCATGCAGTAAAAATTGTCAGGCAAACAGACAAACACAGCAACATGGTTTTAGCAATGCATGAAGAGTTCGCGAATATACAGATGAAGAAGTGAAGTAGACATGAGTGAGAAGAATCTGAGTTGCAATCGCGGTTAGGATTCAGAAGGCTATGCAGAACCCATGGCATCACATTTGCAATGATAAATTTTGGCAAGTGCAAGACATTAGGCAAAAGTAATGGCTTAACTGTGTACAGTATATAGATCAGGTGTGTCAAACTCAATTTGCTCAGAGGGCCAAATGAAGTAAGCTGAGGGCCATGTTACGAGGATGACCCAACAATGGCGGTGCCCGAACCTTCCTAGAAACAACTTTAACATTTATTTCCTGTGAAAGGTATCTTGAGTTATACAGGCAAATCATTTCCAGCCGTCTCTATTTTCATTTAAAATGAACTTGTTCACTCATGAGCAGAGCACTTTCAAACATTGGCGAATAAACTAAGTAACATAAATGTTAATCTTTTGAAAACTCCCAAAAAGCATTATGAGCCCCGCAACACTTTTTGCAAGCCACATTCGGCTGTCATGTTTGAGACCCCTGGTATAGATCATGCTGAAGTACAACAGTTTTATCTATATAAGCAGCAGGTTTCTGATAGTGACCCCAAGGAAGACTATTACAAGAGTGGTATGTAGTTGCTTTAACCACTCAAAGGCATCAGGACCAGCAGAAGGTTTCATAAGGCCCTGATTCCATGATGTGTGGTAGGCAAAGATCCTTGCAGCCACTGTAGTATGGATTCTGTCAAAAAAAAGGTGAATTAAGTTCTATTTTAAATAAACACCATGTTTGAGATAAACCATTGTGTTTTATAAGTGATAATGCCTATAGGTCCACCAGCCGGTCTTTCATTTTTAAATGTAATTCATCCGCCGTCTATCATGTGACACAAACATCTGTGTCAACGGTGAGTGTGTGCCAGACTGCACTACACTTGCCAGTGTTGTGTTTGGAAAGCCCGAGCATCAAGTGTGCAAAGCATCACACTTTGGCTGCCAGCAACAATAGAGATCATATGCCACAATCACTCTTCACATACGCTAGCTGTTGCGTTCAATCATCCACACATTATCAGCAGAGATTACACACCACCATCACTCTATTATTGCTTGTTGCTGTTTTTCGCACACATACCATTTGTGGTGAATCACACATTCAATGCCAACGGAAAGGTTGCAACAGTGGTAATGTACTATACTAAACCCTAAACCAGTGCTTCGCAACCTCTTGTGTACCGCGACCATTTATAGCAATGTACTAAACCATTGACCCCCATCTAAAACTTGAACAAAGGAAATGTAATACTGCTGTGTACATAAAATATCTATTTGGAAGCCTTTCAAATATAGTTCACAACCCCTCTGGGAGTCACGATCCCCAGTTTGGTAAACCACTGCCCTAAACACTGCCCCATTGGTTTACGAGATATAATTTGTTTTTGAATGATGAAAACGTCGTCCTTCTTTGGTTCCTAAGACTCCCAAATCTTGGACCCTGTATACCTAAGAGATTTTTGTGTGGTAGCCAGCCAATCTTTTCCTGTGTAATATACATTCCTGACATGTTTTTGCATAGGATTATATGAATAGAAAATTGTCCAACTTTGTGAATATCAAATGCTGATGGTAAACAGCTCTAGTTGAATTGGTGCATCTTTTTAGCTATTTGCAACTTATGAACACCATTAAAATGAAAAATTTTAAGCTGTGCATACAATTTTTCAGCATTGGCTCTATATGGACTAAATTTAATTTATCTTATAATTTTATTTTGTATTGCTTTTATTGGTTCAAGTAGGTATGGTGAAACGGATCCCTAACTAGTTATTTAATATTGAAGATAAGAGTAGACAAGACTATAGTACAATGTAGCTGTTAAGGAATTAGCGGGAAGGTAATGTGTATGCCTGGAAAGATCTCCACACCCTTTGGATATTTGTTTCTTGTGCTATGTGCACTTCCAAGATAGCGTGTTGCATGATTCTACTCCCAAATATATCATTCTCAACTTTGGATATAACATGTTTAGTAATACTCATGTAACATGTTTGGTAGTGTCAATCCTCTAAATACGGTATTGCTTTTCTAACTTCTCTAAAAGGTTTTGATGGTTCGCAGTGTCAAATGCTTTGGATATAGCTACAAATACTAGTTAAGTTACTAATCCCTGATCTAACGTATGGAGAGATTTGTAATATATTTTTTTGACAGCTAATTCAGTGGATGTCCTTTCTTGACATTCATACTGGCTTGGAGATAATTACTCAATTGGCTCAGTATAAGAATGCAAAGAGTACAAGTATTTCACTCAAATTTTTATTGAAAACTAGCCCAGAATCTGAGTTTTTGAGCCTTTGATTGGCTTTCTGGCAATTCTGTTTCATGTGTCTAGCACTTGCATTGAATGAATAACACACACGAACCAAGACTCAGATAAAGGCATTGTTGCGATTGGAAATCCCGAGCGGCATGTGCGCAAAGCTTCGCACCGTGGCAGCAAGCAACAATAAAGATCATGCGCCGCAATCTCTCTTTACGTATGCTAGTCATCATGTTCAATCTTCGTTCATGCGTTAATATCGGCAGAGTTTCCACGTCGCAATCTCTCTTATTATTGCTTGCTTGCTCCACGCATACATTTTTGTTCTTCGCGCACATCCCGTTCGTGGTGAACGCAACACCACCGGAGAGGTTGCAACAGCATTATTACTCAATGAAATGCACGCACCAAACGCCTCAAATGATTATGCCCGCAAGCGCAGTGGTGCACGTAATTCACGTAACATTTTCCTTTTTTTACAGTAGATGAACTCCACCAATTTCTACACTCACATTACTTTGCGGGAAGGTAATATGTCACATTACATAATCACTATATCTTTGCGGAGGCTGTATTACTCTGGTGCGTGAAAGTTTGGCGTTGGTACTTGACTCGCACAGGAATGTCACAATTCAAATTAGATTCTACTGAACGCTGTGGCGAATCATTAACATCGTTACATAACTTTCTACCAATAATGCTGTCCAAACCATCATCAAAATCACTGACATAACGTTCTTTAATTAAACGCAAGAACCTATGATTACGGCGAAACACTCTGCCTTTAACCAGATACGAGCGTGGCGTTACACGTTTTATCACAGTCGCAAGAGACCATTGTCCTTTGTTTCTTCGGCTGCACCCGCACTACATCTCCAGGTTGCAGTTCGCCCAATATTCTGGACGATGTATCATATCGTTCTTGGTATGTTGTCTATTTTCTCTTATCTTTGACCACGCCCCGTGCAACTTGCGGAAGTAGAAAGCACGCTGACGTAGGAAGTAGCGTTTTCATGCGTCTTGACATCAAACGTTGAACTGGACTGCTGTTCAGACCTGTTGGCGTATTTCTCCATTCCAAAATTGCAATGAATGGATCTGATCCGTCGCGAAAAGCTTTTGTCAGTAAACGTTTTGCAATTTTGACAGCAGATTCGGCCTTGCCGTTGGATTGACTATGATAAGGGGAAGATGCAGAATGCTGGAATTCCCACTCAACAGCAAATCTAGCAAATTCTGCCGATAAAGACTGAGAAGCATTACCTGAAATTAAAATGTCACAAATCCCATGACGACTCAATAGCTCTTTACACAAATTAATGACTTTTGTCGCTGATGTCTGATGCAGTTCAGTTAGCTCCCAGTAATCAGAGTAATAATCAACCAAGATGACATAGTTCTTGTCGTTGAAGACAAACAAATCTATAGCCAACATACTCCAAGGTCGCATAGGAATCTCGACCGGAATCAACGGTTCTTTTTGTTGAGCAGCCAGATATTCATTGCAAACACTGCACATTGAAATCGCATCTCTCACCTCGTGTTTCATGTTGGGCCAAAACAAAATCTCCTTAGCTTTTTGCAGACACGCTTCAGCTCCTTGATGAGATGAATGAATTCTGTTGAGCATTTCTTTTCGCATGGACTTGGGGATGATCACACTGTATGCTTTAAATACAATACTATCTTGCATTGTTATTTCATCCCTAAATGGCCAATATTCACGAATGCTCAAAGGCGTTGCGGACTTATGATCAGGCCATCCACCTCGAACAACTTTCAAATGGCATTGTAGAGATTCATCTACAGCAGTTTCAGTTTTTATCTGCTTCAAATGACGGTCTGTAACACTCAAATCACAAACCAGATCAATATTTTCAAATTCATTGAATAAAGCTTCTTGCTGACACACGACAAAAATTGGGAAGTTAGGAAGCTCAACTGACGAATTACAGCAAGGTAGAAGGGCTCGAGACAAAAATTCAGATACATACATTTCTTTGTTGTGTTTAACAACCAGTGTGAACTTCTGCAATCGTAGCAACTTTCGTTTTAGTCTTTTCGGGGCCGAACACAAAGGCTCTTTGGATATAGTCTCTAAAGGCTTGTGATCTGTGTGCACTGTGACGATTCGACCATAAACGTATTGAACAAACTTTTCACAAGAAAATACTATTGCTAAGCATTCTTTTTCAATTTGTGCATACCTTTTTTCTGCTGATGTCATAGATCGTGATGCAAAGCCAATTGGTTGTCCATTTTGTAACAACGCAGCTCCTAAACCATGTTGACTAGCGTCGCACTAGATTGGGAGTTCTTCAGAGGCATCATAGAACTTCAAAACAGGAGCTTTTGCCACAAGCTGTTTAATATCTTGAAACGCATGGTCATGCTTTGATGTCCATTTCCAAGTAGCTCCTTTGTCTGTTAATCTACGGAGCGGCTCACATTTCTGAGAAAGATTTGGCAAACATCTGGAAAGATAGTTAACAAAACCTACAAAACGTTGCACTGCTGTCACATCAGTTGGCTTAGGCAATTTCAAAATCGCTTCAACCTTCGCCGGATTGGGTTTAAGACCTTTTGATGTCAGTAGATTCCCAAGATAAGGAAAAGCTTTTATGCGCAATTTAAGTTTTGTTTTGTTGAACTTCAAGTTTACTTCTCGCGCTCTCTTCAATAGGCTTTCAAGATTCCTATCATGGTCGAGAACAGCCTCTGCATCTGTATCACCTGAACCATACACAAGTATATCGTCAGCAACAACTTCAACACCATT
>JGI24021J15306_10012130_pt1 | contig 10703 bp, 6 predicted proteins | sample Ectturendosymbi1_FD_15306 | JGI IMG/M metagenome (IMG submission 15306) | reverse complement strand
GAAACCATAAGGGGGACCAAGCGAACTTGGCTTTCGTGAATGTCATCCTTGTTACGTCTATGATCGAACTCACGTGTAATATACGGACGTAGCTAAACGCGGCTATCTAGATTTTATATGGTCTAGAAACCCGTTACACATGTGGCTAAAATGAAACTAAAATAATTTTTCCCCGTCGATTGGATTTTGTTATTCAAACACTAATGGATTTAAAAAAGACTTCAACCGCTTATGCTAGAATGGCTATATTATGCTAGAATGGCTATAGATCAGCGAGTTCCCAAACTTTTTTGAGTGCGACCCAAATCTGAGCTTGGTGAACACCCCACGACTAAGTTCGTTTTTAATATCAGCAATGTACTCTTTCTCAAGTACCTACGGTAAAGACAGACACGGACAAGCTGTGGCAACGTTGAAAATGTGCAACTCAGGGTTGGACCGCCTGGTCGCCACCCTTTTTGACTCTTCACCTCCCTTGTTTGGATTTCGACCCCTGCTTTGGGAAGCACTTGACTAGATCAACTAATAAACCGTCGTGTTAACTGTGGCAACACGTATTTCTTAACTTGAGTGCAGAGCCTTGGTGATAATCGATTGTGTCTTCGTTTTAGCAAATAACCAGCCTTTCTCACTGTTTGTGTAGTGTTTTCAGACTGAGTGGGTCAAACATATGCAACTTTGTCCGGAGAACACATGGAACTTACTCCAGTTTACGACACTGCTCTTATCATGTTTGTAATTTATATAATTGTTAAATCTAAATAGCTAGAAAATGCCTAATCCCATTTGGGAAGCAAGCTTAGAGCAAGTAGCGTACAAAAATACTAGCGCAGTCGCGTTTCATAGGGTTTAACATAAAATCCAAACATTTTTCAAACGCGTTGAGGGTCTCTAGCCTTCACGTTATTAGCTGCACACGTCAACCACTGGCGTTACTGACGGAGGCAGGGCAGGGATACAAATTGTCCCCTTCCCTTGGTAAGCAAAATGCACAAACAGGCCTTCATTTTGCTTATATGTAGGTAATTATTATTCTTTAGGTTTTCAGTAGGTTGTTGTTTTTTGCGTTTATTGGAGTGTTTTCCAGTGATTTCGGGTTTTAGAACTAGATATCCACATCCGAATCCATTATCATTTCTTAAATTTTTTCAAAGTTTTGGTTAGTGGGCTTCCTTCAGTTAAGTTTCCCCTGGCTCAAACCTCATTTACGCCACCGACGTCAAGTAGGTCACTCAGGAATAGGACAAGATTCACGTCTTATATGCGCGCATGTTTTGTGGAACTACACTTCGAAAGTCGGTCTCTTAGCGCGAAATCGCTACTCGGCTTCGCTAGAAAGTTTGGTGGTGTACATCAGAAGCATGTGAATACAAAAAGCGCGATCATAATGGCGGCAGCGATGACGTTTTGCTCATCTGCAATATTGCCTGGAAAAAGCATACAGCACATCTTGCACTTGTGTCATCGAGATTTTCGCATACGGTTTAGCAGGAAAATTTTACGAGCAAATGGATGCTTTGATCCAAAGTAGACGCTAGGAATTTCACTAAAAACAAACTTTTAAAACTTGTCAACTTATGAAAATATACTTTTTATTTGCCGGCATATGTACGAAGCACATACAGAAAAAAGCGCCAGAAAAATGCATATTTTATGGATGACGCTTTAAAATTAAGGGGCATCGAATGTGTAATTGTTGAGACTTGCTTGTTGTTTGCCCCCCCCCTATTAAAATTTCTGGCTACGCGCCTGTCTGGATCCGCCATTGCTTTCTACAGTTGAAAAAGTTCTCGCGGGCCGCAGGAAAAGCTTTCGCTGGCCGCATGTTTTGTAGGCCTGCTCTAGAGTGTTACATAACTTTTTAACTAAACAATGGTGCAAAGCTCTCAAGTGGGGACACGGTATCTCTGAAAGAGAGGGGCCCTGGGCGACTGCCTCGTTATCCTTCCATGATATCGATCCCTGAACTTGCAATCTCTCTTGTTGGCAAAGCGCATGTGACTAAAATGAAACTAAATTTGAATTTTTTCCCATTAGGGCTTCAAATTTCGTAGATAACTAAATGTATTTTCAAACCCATGACATAGGCGTAGCCAGGGGGAGCCAAAGGGGCCATGCCCCCTAAAATTTTTTGAAAATATAGTCATGTTGTGCTTTGAGAGGCGTTTTTCCAAACAAAATACTGTTATTCGCCTAAAGTCATAAATTTTGCCCCCTCCCAAATTTTTGATTTTTGGGGGCCAAATTTAATTACAAATTCAATTACGTGCAGTGCTAAGCTATTTTTACATGGAGCTGAGAGTGGTCAATATGTTTTGTAATACTGGGGTTACGATTGTGTTAACTGTTTAATTCCATCTTTTATTTCAATAATGCCAGTTAAATTTAAGTCTCATCAAACAATTATAACGTAGCCGTATTTTCCGCCTAAAAAGCCGAATCGTCGAATATGCCGAGGCGAATTTTTAGCTCTGAGAATGAGTTTTTTTTCATACTACCGCCCAATAAGCTGAGGCCATTTTTAAGAAGTGACAGATTTCTTCAAAATGATATTTATGACGACGACGAGGAAGACAACATTGTACCTGCTCAGGTAATAACACCAGAAATTACCCGTACGACGACCAGGTATCTGCCGAGGATTGGAATCTATTATTCGATGCTTCTGACAATGAAAATGATTAAATTGATGGATTTTCACAAATTACTGAGGTTGAAGTGTTATTTTTTTCTGGTCCAAAGCTGATGATCCGCCCAATAAGCAGACCCCCAAAAATCAGGTCCAAAAATTAGTTCCTGATTTTCGGCTTAGGCTTATTAGGCGGAAAATACGATAAGTTTTTAAGTAACTACAAAAGTTTCACGGAATAGGATGAACATAGCCAAAAGATCTTACGCATAATCAAAAATCAAAACATTTTTCAAACGCATTGAAAGACTCTAGCGTTTACGGTCATCATCTACATACGTGAATCAATCTCTCAAAATTTAAATGACAACGGGATCCACTCCTTATATGCGCGAAAGTTTTGTAGAAAGCCTACTTCGGAAGCCAGTGCCTCAGAGCAAAGTCGCTGCTCGGCTTCAGTTGAACGTGCTGTGTTGTTGTTGTTGACTGGCTTTGCAACCTCAACATGAAACTTCGTCTGATTCCGGGATACAATTGTTAAATGATATTAACGACTTTGCATGCAAGTCAAGAAAACGACCAAGGAGTTTATCACTACTTTCTGTCCACAGTAGTGATTGGAACGACTATTGGGAAACTAAGACTACAAATAATGAGAAGGACTTCCTAACAAAAGGATTAAAATCGAACATTACGAGGACTAAAATATCCATTCCACCCGGAGCGGATATTGCCGAGTCATTCTACAGTTAATGTGTTATGTGTACTATTTATATTACGTTATTGTATTCTAATGTTGGAGGTAGTAGCCAGAACTCTTAGACATATGAACCCAATTCATGATTTTGATATTCCATAGTTCATAGTAATGATCTAACAATATTAAAATCACGACGGATGTAGCACCCAGGAGGAGATCCTGGTTTCTACTAAGATAAAGTTCGATATAAGTCTGATACTCAAAAAGTCGTGCCTCCGAAAACTCGCGACTAGTCCAAGAAAGCTGCTGTATTCCCTTGCGGCACTACGATCGTAGATAGATGATGATAAAGCACCCAGTCGATACACATTCAATCACAAATTCAAGGAAAACAAGCTTTTAGAAAAATATCCGTACCAGAACCAAGCAGTTACGAATAAATTCCTGGCGAAAATAAATTCGATCAGAAACAACGGAATTTTACAAGCCAAAAGAAATTCGACTGCACGACAACGCGCATCACATTTCGAAAGCAAAGACCACGTGACGAGCTGCTACCAACAGTTTTCTTCGGCTCGCAGGCGCTGCACTAATCAACGCGTGAGGAATGCGCGAAACTAGGCCGGAGGAATTGCTTGGACGTAACAACGGACATAATTTTCCGATTAAAACATACAAGAGCAAGCTCCAGGACTTGCCTAATTTCAACCAATCAGAAACTCACTTATATGAGAAAGTGAGAGAAACCCCTCGATCAAAAGAAAATTACAGGAGGGTCCCAGATTATTAGGAGAGGAGCGCCTTTGGAGTGAGAGAAGATAAGACACCATGAAACGTCTTATAAACGAGAGAATGAACTATTAGTGGAAAAACTCTTGTACAGAAAGTACCTAAGAGTGACATAAGATTAGAACAGATAAACTAAACTTCGGAGGAGCAGTTGTCCCTACTTTTGAGTATATAGGCTGGCGACTTCCTAACCGAGGTTCAGTCTGTCTCAGAGACCAGCCCGTGGTCTAGGGGCAAGTGCGTCCGCTTCGGTGCTGGCACGTCGAGCGTTCGACTCTCGGGCGGGTCTTACCAATTATGTAAATTGGTTCTGTAGCCTTCTCACCAGGCGCACGGTGTGCGGAAGAGCTGGAGGTAACTCACCCAGAACGCAAAAAAAAAACAAAACCAGAAATTGTACTAACTCAGTCGTGGCGCTACAAGACCATTGTAGTTATAAAGCGCCAACGACAAACCACCTTATACAAAAAAAGTCTGTCTCAGGCCACTGCCTGATAAGCAATCTTAATCCACCGGCTAAGAAAGATTCCTCCCAACGGAATCTATACATGGGAATCATGGTTTGATAACCTGTTTTATCCCTGAAAGTCTACGATAATACTGTTTACTCTCCTCCATGACGGAAAGAATTTGCACTCGTCTTATAACCCTTGATTTTTATGTTAATGTTACATTGATATTAATGGCGCATTGCTTAACGTTACATTAAAAAAATACTAATGATTTCATACATTAAACAGAGCGATATGTCGAACGATAACGGACAGGTCTGATTCTCTTCATTGTAGTTTTGGGCGTGCCTTGAATAGTCTTCATAGAATAACCAGTGCTCTCCGGGGGCTATTCTAAAATGCAAACCCCTTGTCACGGGTCCGTAACAACGTACATCAGAAGCGTGCAACAAGCACAATCTTTATGGCGGCCCCGATGACTTCTTAAGTGCAATATTGGGCATTGAGAGGTTTACTAGTGCTAATAAAATTTCTTTCTACGCGCCTCAAAAGATCTTGTGGCTTGGTTTTGATTTGATCTATGTGGTGATTATTAGGAGCAGTACATTTTATTTATAGGAACTGGCCAAGTTGAATTGATTATCACAAATTTTGAGCATAATTCTGTCTATTTAAGCCCAACTCTCTGAATTAATGTGGTTTCATATTAAATGCAATGTGAAGTGCTAGATATCTAGTTCAAGCAGATAATTCTTGCCACCCAAAATTATTTTTCTGACTACGTGCCTGCATTGGACAAAGAACAAAGCCGAAAGACAACGATGATGACAGTGAGATCACATACTTGAGAAGAAAAAAATCTACAGAGGAATTCAACTTACAAGTTGAAGATATTGCATCAGTGAAACTATAGCTGATGTCAAGGCAATTTTACCTCTATCCAAACAGTGTGAATCAACTAAACGACAAAAATCAACATTTGTATTTCAGTATAACTTTTTTTCTCAACGTAAAATGAATAATTGGAGTGACTTGAACTCCTGTAGATAACAGTTACAGCAACAGCAGGCATGGCCAAACAGCATAAAACAAACAAAAATTCTTTAGACTATAGTCAATCAAATTGAACTGAGTAGTCTTTCAAAAACATTTTTTATGCTTACTGCATTGTTGTCACTTAATGTTTTGGGAAANCATCCAAATGACATTACCATGAAAGAAAGAGGTAACTAGAAAGTGACAGATGGGAGGTAGGAGTTAAAAAAGTGCTGAAGTTACACGACACTGCATGTGAATACTCTAAAATACAAGTAACCATTTTATTGTCATGATGCACCTTTTGACCTAAGTAGCCCAACTGTTCCACTGACCCAAACTAACCCAATACAAGTAGTCTAACTATTATATTTCCCCACAATGTGCCCTTGGCCTGATTCAATGTGCCCCGGGTATGTAGCACACTGGGACAGAAGGGAACTTATTGAAAAAGTTGTAATTTTTCTTTAAAGTAAATTACATATCGTTTTGGGTTGACGCACTGCATAAATTGGTGCTACATAGTGCTACTAACTTTGCGTTTGATTGAACCCGAATTAAAATAGCAGCGGCAAAGATGAATTTTTTTCATTTGGGACCCACTTTCCGCTATACTTATTAAGTTCTTTTCAGTTCATACTTTAATGACAAAGTGATTTCTCACGAATGGTCGCAATGTCCGTGAAAGGTAGTCCTCTACACACTACTTTGACAAAAATCTGGAATAAAACTTCAGCAGCTTCTCATGCTGTTACGAGTCATACCTTCACCAGCGCAACTGATGGTGAGTGCTGTGTTCAATGAAGGTGATCGACCTACAGAATAAGCCTAGCCTTATTCAGAGTAATGCCAACAGCAGATTTGCTCTATGGCGCCATCTCAACAGTAAAGTTGTTCTTACAACTTCGGCGTTCACACTCTTAGCCATCATGTTCCACTAGTTCTGACGATCTTGGCTCTTTTCTTTTTGCTTCTAGTTGATATATTCGTTGCTTAAGTGCTTGATGGGAGTTCGTGTATTCGGCCATCAAACGCGCAAGTTTCTTTTGCATAACCTGCATTCTCTTCTCCATTAGTTGAAATTTGACGCTCATTTCATGTTCGCTCATGGCAGAGGATTCCTGAAACAAAACGCCAATTGCAGCTGAAGCAACTGTGGAAAGAATTAGTGTTTTATTTAAATCCAGAAATAAATCTTCAGCCAGAGGCAGCTGCAAGGTTTCTATAGTGATATTACAAACCGAGATATGCTGTTTCAAGATCACAAAAAATGTTTGTAATAATGCAAACTTGAAAGTAGATCTATCGTTACAAATTTTAACAGATACTCGAAGTAGTGTTTTCAACTATAACAACTACAAACCGAATGCAGTGATGTTTTTCTACAGCAACTATGTACTCTTGTCTGGATTCTTTCTTTTTTACAACGTGGGAGAAGACATGCTGCAGTTTTCGCTTTCTGGACAAATTGTCCACTGCTTTACTATAGAAGCTTAAAGTTTGAGTATTTAAAAGGAAGCACGCGTGTTTCTAGCTGGACAAAGGAGAAACGCTAATGTTTTTCAGTTTTTGAATATTTTTTTTCGACATGCACAGATTGAGGATTCTGTCCAAACGTGTCGTGGAAGCTTTAAACAATCAGAGCTTTTCAAAAAAGAAACCAGCAAGTAAAAACTGAACTGCGATTTCAAACTTATTTTGTGAGTGATTGGCTCGTAACAGTCACTACTGTTTACACTTATCCTTTTGTTTGGTATATTAATGGTTTCAACCTAACTAACTCTACAATTTTCTCATGTCACTTTCCGTAATGTGCGGAAAAGTGTTTGGAAACACTCTGGTTATTTTAATCTCCTTGATGATTTCTTTGATGCAGTGGTCTTCAACCTTTTTTGCACAATCGCCCCCCTACGGGAACTTTGTTTGAAAATCACCACCTACTATAATTCTTGCGTTCTCAGAAAATATCATTTTGTTTTGAAAATAATTTCAGTGCTAATGAAACATAAAGGGGCTATATAGTTAGCACAAAACAAAACGAACAAATAAAACGAATTCAAATGTATTTGTAGAATAAATGTCATTCATTTCCAAAAAACAGCTGGTTCCAACTAATGCGAATCATGTGATGATGTTTATCTGCGAGATTTTTCAAAGCAGTTTGCAAGTTGGTCAGCTTAAGTCTTATGGCGCTTCCATCGGTCTTGTTCATATTAAGATGATTGCGGTGTTTATTACGCGTGTGCAGTGTAGTAGTTGGCAGAAACCTTGCTCAGCAAAATACGTCGTGGGAAACGCCGGTAATAACAGCTTCACTTTTCCCAGAGTTCTGGAAAACGCTCACTGCACTTAATCCAAAAATTTGATCATTCCTGTTAATGAAATACAGCACGTGCTTCATCTTCGCTTTGGATGTCGATGAGACATTCCTGAATGGTGGAATCACATAGGCTTGTGCTATAGTTAGCTGGCAAAAAGTATTTCACCCAGTAACTTTTTGCGTAATGTAACTTTCGGTGTGATCTCCACAACAGAATGACTTTATAGCAAGCCTCAAAGAATAGATGGCGAAAAGGATTTTTTGGACTCCCTAGTTTAGCCAGGTTGGGTGTTTGGGCTTACTCGCTGGTCTAAGTTACTCCTTTCCTAGCCAACTGTTCTGTTATACTGTACTCTGTCATAAGTCAGATGAACATAGTGTAGCTACATCCACAGTACAGCAAAACACTTGAACTGACTGAAAAACACGATACGCACATTTTACAACTTACGGTTGGCTGTAATTAATTTTGCTAGCCATTAATTGCTACATAAATCGTCCCGTAACAGTCATATTTCCAGTATTTTACAACAGAACACACTTCAGTAGGCCTACATTGTTTTACGCAAGGTATTAACCGAATATTATAAAACGCGTGATAAAGGACGGTCACATTTTTTGCCCACGAAACAATGGTTTGATACAGTCCCGTCGCCACGGGGGGCTTTGGTGGAATTAGCCTCCCAAACAAAGCTACAAGTGCCCCCAAATCGAAATATGAAACACTATAAGTTAGTGGAATTTTTGTCAAATTTGAATGTCAAGCCGCCCCCGCACGAACGTAAAGCACCCCCGCGAACACGTAAAACCCCCCTTATTGACGACTTTCTGGCGACGGTTCTGGTTTGACAATGCTCTTCCGAAGGCCATGAAGGCTTGTTTCAAGAAAATTTTGCTAATAAGAGCACAGTACAGTTGGAGGGATTTGTGACAGTTCACAGCGAAAATTCACTAGGCTAAACTTGCCAGCAACTTGCAAATAATATTCGCTATCGCCCGAAAGTCAATGTGATGATTTAGTGGTAGCAATGTTATGATTGTTGAGCCATTTTTACTGTCTTCAAAAAAGCTGAAGCTTTCCTCTTGAAAAATGGAGTTTGACCGAATGGATATTTTCCGATAGCTATCAGTATTAGTCGCTTTCAACCAATATCAGTCTAATGGAACTAATTAACGCATACTCTATGACAGGGGCGGGCAACATTTTTCTGTTTGCGTGCCGAAATCGGCTAAATCAATGACAAAATTCTTCCGCGTGCCAACCAAAATTTGTGAGAACATACTACTTGACATCCTTAAAGGTGTATGTGAAGAGCCTTGAAGAAATGATACAAATTCACCCAAACAGGGACAACACAATATAACCAAATTTACATTTATTCACCTTCAAAATAACTCCCAAACAAAAACAATGCTTTGCCTCTTTCAGCCCAACTCTGCCCCCCAAAATAATCCTTACAGGGGCCCCTTAATGGTGATTTATAAAAAAGATTTCGACGTTATGCTACATCTCGAGGCCGAATGGCCTTCAAAACAGAATATTCTAATTGCAGACACTCTTGGCAGAACCAGGCCCGGTTCAGCGGGCATTGGCTGAACCGTCGCCAGAAAGTCTTCTGTTGGGGGCTTCATGTTTGTTCAGGGGGCTAGACATTCTGCAAACTTATATTTAATTCACAACATGCACAGCATTTGCAGATTGCGCAAATTAATTATAAATTTTTCTCGTAAATACCTATAATAGGCTCGTAGTTTCCTACTAAAACTTTTTGAACGAGCTTAACAAAAGGAATTTGGTCTAACGGTCATTTAATTGATGGCGAATATTTAGAGATGTCGTAATTAAATGCAAATGTAAAAAAAATTTGCAGTAAAATAACAATCAGTCCTATCGTTCAGTTATGAAAACATTATTACCGAAGGAACAAACATGAGGCCGTTCAAAGCATGTGCGCCGCGATGAACGTTTACTTTCACTAGCGCAAATTGATAAATTTAACCATGAGCTTAAGTGAAGCAAGCTTATAAAGGCTTTTTACTGGCCGAAATACGCATGTATAAACCTTGCTGATGTCTGGACTTGTTAATCCCCTGGTGCATGGCACATGTTTAGCCTAATAACATTTTTTATCTCAAATCGCCTCTAACTGTTAACAAATACAGACTGAGGCCTACGTGACGCAAAGGTTAACATCCATAATCCACTAACTGCACTACTCTGGGACAACTTAGCAATGATTGCAAAATAGACTCTTCTAACTGCACAATTAACTCCATCTGGCTGTCTGAACAGCAGGCTGCGCAAATGTGTAACTTTGGTTGTAAGCACTGAAGGTATCTTGCTGCTACGCAGTACAAAACAAGAAAAGGGATAACACTAATTGTAGGGCCGGCGGGCTGGAGGACCATGTTTCCAAATGAAAAACGTGAATTGTCGGCGGGCTGCACAGAAGACAAGACAGAAGGGCGGGCCGGCGGGTTGCACAAAATTTTTTTCGCCAAGCGCGAAAGTGGCGGCTGGGCGAAGTGGCGGCTAGCTTAAAAGCTTTACCCTGGCTAAATGTGGATAACACTAATTGGAGGGCCGGCGGGCTGGAGGGCCATGTTTCCAAATGAAAAACGTGAATTGTCGGCGGGCTGCACAGAAGACAAGACAGAAGGGCGGGCCGGCGGGTTGCACAAAAAGGCGGTGCGGCGGGCTGCGAAAAAGGGCGGGGCAGGCTGCAGAAAAGGGCAGCCCTCCGGACCGCCCTTTTCCGCAGCCCAGTTTAATGTGCA
>JGI24021J15306_10012126_pt1 | contig 10705 bp, 8 predicted proteins | sample Ectturendosymbi1_FD_15306 | JGI IMG/M metagenome (IMG submission 15306) | reverse complement strand
ACTGCATCTGCACATATTACGCCTGTGAAATTACTGTATTCTTGAATGGAAAATACAGTAATACAACATACATTTCTAAAATTTGACCAGAGTGAAAAAACCCAGATTTTCAACAAAAACCCCAGATAAAACAGAAAAACCCCAGATCTAGTGAAAAAACACAGCAGTGGCAACACTGTTCGCCATAAGCTGCATGTTTCTTTTGTTTACAAGTTTGCGTTCGAACTGACGCTCTGTTTTTGTCCATACAATTTCTCGCTGAATGCTGCTGGAAAATGAAACATCTCGGTTGAATTTGTATCTAGTTGGGATTCTAGTGTTTGTGATGATCCGTCGCTATACCAGGCCATTTCAAACACGTATGCAGCGTCCATTACACGAAGGATCTTTAACGGCGCCCGAGAAATTGTATGAATTTTTAATTTTATAATTTTTTCTACCCAACATGATTTTTGATTATTCATACAAGCCTCGCAAATGTGGCTCGTTGTTGTAACTTGTGATTATCAGCTTAAAACTGGTGTTGAGATTTACACGCTACGTTTTTAACTGGCTGCTGAAAACAACGGGCTTTGTCGTACTGTCTCTTATAATACTCTCGCGGGCATGTTGATGTGTTGTTTGCTTTGCATTGTATAAAGACTTAACTTGTATTTTGTTTTGCCGGCTGAGCCTGTTGTTGCTTGCGTCTGTTTTTAACTGTTGGTAAGAAAATGCATCCGGAAATGTCCTTGCGACGTTAAATGGTGCAAACAATAATCGCTGTCCCTTTTTTCCTTCACCAAGTGCGACGCGCTGCGTGACGAGCCTCGTTTTTTCACCCGGCGTGTTTTGTTGCAGGTGAAGAATGAGTCTAAAGCGCAGAAGCAGCCGTTGCAATCCAACGCATGATCGCTATGCGGTCAGACCCGTCCTTACTGGTACAGTCGTCATAGTACTCGTAATTGGTGACTTCGTTTCATGGGTTGGTCCGCCGCGTTGTCGGCCTTGCGGTTTCAGTGCACTTATGTGGTCCAAGGTTCGAATGGCTGCGATGACGCTATTTTTATCGTATAAAAAATCTACGCCGTTTGTTATTCAAGTGACAGCAGTAATTCGATTTGATATTAAAGTTGTGTCTTGCGCACCCAGAAGCACTTCTTCCACTTTTCCGAAATTTCACGACGACGAAGTTACGGAAATACTCACCGATGAACGGTAAAAGCTTAACGTCCACATTGGTCAACCATTTTAATGACCGGCCAACTGCGCTGATGTTCCTTCATGCACAGGTTAATGCGCGTCAGCGCATGAAAAGCGATAATGCAACAACCAATAAATTTAATAATATCATGTTGGACATTCTGAAAAACGATTGTTTTGATGGTTTTCAACGGATGATTAGAATAGTTGTTTTCGGAATCATTCAATGTAATTTAATTAAATTAATTGATTGTTGCTTGTTTATCTGGTGTGTATCCATCCTACGAATAAAGTAATTACCCTTCGTGAAACATGATGGAAGTTCTTTTTTTGTTTAGGACTTTCGCTTGAATCGAGTTTGCAGTGAAGCTTTCGTATGCACATTTTCCAAACGTTGTGGAATTCTGTAAATTCTATTTATTCCTCCGAACCATGTGACTAATCTATAGGACTCTTGCGTATGGTGATTGCCTGTGTCGAGTACGTTTTCTTGAACCCGCATTTAGTCAAGTGGTAATCGCATACTCAGCCACTTGCCGAACCATCAGCATTTTGAAACACATTAATTACTTGAGGTGTGGTTTTCAGCGTTCTGGGCTGTAGCAAAAAGCATTGCGACTCCCTAGTCTAACCGAGATCAAACTATTGACCTATCATATAGCTCAATGAACCACACAGAGTCACACGACAATTAAAAGCTCCAAGAGTCACACGACGTGTCAAATGGGAGATGTTAGGTAATTAACTAGATTCTGCGCAGACGCGACGCTCCTCGCCACGTCTCTGACGAAAAAGTTACAGCCTCGTTAAAACCCGGAAAGGTGATGATAGGAAAAGTAGATAACCCAACAGCGAACCTCAAAATCCTAACAAAAACCCTTAGCGGCGTTTTTTCTGGTTGCCGTCATTGATGCGCGCTCTGTGTTGGTCTTACTCATGCTGACTCGGTAAATGGCAAAGCAGCGTTCTGCGGTCCATAAAACTGTCATTGCCAGGTTGGTGGCATTGAAACCTGTTCTTTTGACCGTCAGTGTGGGACTTGTTCGCATTGTTCGAATACGCGCTCTTGGTGGACGCAACGCGTTGCCGCAGGCGGTGTGAAGCAAAACCTGTTGGTAAATGTCACTGCTACGTGGAGTATTTCTTGGTCGTTCGTACCTCACCTGTGCCAAAAGCGTCGCTTGAATAGTGGTTTTGCTGTGTACACTTAATTTCAGCTGATGTTTCGTTGAAGTCTTGTCATAGGTTTAACTAATTTTCGTTTTTGCACTCCATGTTTCTCTGCGTTTCGTTTCAACCTTCTCAATTTGCAACTTCTTAAGATGGTTGTTCTGCTAAAACTACGACTTGAACCAATATTTCTACAAATATTTCTTTTGTTGGAAGAATCGAGCAAGGGGCTGCTCAGAATAGACATCTGAATTATATCAACACGTGTTCTTAGCACCGGTTTAGTTGCTGCTGTACCCAAAGCTTTCAATAACTACAAAAGCCTTACTATCACAATTATGTGGTCACTCTCAAGCGCACCTCCGGTCAAATAAGCAACTGAGTGTTAACTCCCTGAACAAATTAATGAAGCTGAGCGAGCAACAACTCTTGACTTCTCCGGACTTTTGGTCGTAACCAATCATTCGCTTTGTAAATAAATAACACCGCAGGTCGGCTTGCATGTTTATTATCACGGCAACTTCCTGACTAAAATACTGCGAATAACTCATTTCTATCTAATCATGGAGCGGGCTTTAATCTGCATGCAATGCCCAGTTTGAACATATTCTTAGGCCATACTCCGCATGTTTCACTTTTTATATCATGGAATGCTGAAACCAACAGTAAATTAATAAAATTGCCTTGCGTGATGTCATCTTGAAACGTACTGTACTGCCTTCTTTCGTTTGTTTTGGCGTCAAGTTGGTTACTGCTTCGTTTTGTCTGTCATTGTCATAATGTCATAAAGATGTGGATTATTGTTCGTGTCGATTCTGACGAGCAGACTAAGGGGGTGCAATAGGTTGTTAGTATTTTAGGTGGACACTCTAGCTGTATCTCTTCTTCCGATATATTGCTTGCAATCAGAATACGATGCATTTCTTGACATTGATCCAGCGCTGACCCAAGTAGCACGGATCACACCACAAATGCATGGAAAGAATTCGAAAATTCCGGATCACTTGCACCGAAAGTAACAGCCTGCTTAAAACTCTTCACCTACAGGTTCTGAAACTGGCCCTAATACCTGCAAAGTCGAACTTGTGAATGCGTTACGCAGTCTTCTTGGTTACATTCTGTGAAGGTTTCATCGCGGCCTACCGTACTTCAGTAAGCCGTGATGTTCACCCTCACTTGCTCTTTATGCAACGTGTTATTGATCAGCAAATTTCCAAATAATTTTTTTATCACGCGACAGGTTCACTTCAGGTCAAGTGCATGCCACTACGTACGTCAGTGATCCTCAACCTGTTTAGGCTTCCGGTACCCCGTAATGTTGCACCGAGATGCGGTGCCGCCTGCGCTTTGCAGCCAAGCACAAAAATTTAAAGTTGTTCGGGTGCTAGTTTCACATACAGCCTTTGTACACGATTTGGCAATGGTATACGGTACCTTAGCACAAGTTTTTTTTAATCGTATTGGAGATACTGAAACCCACAGGTTTGCCCCGTGTGTTCAGCCGACCCTTCGTTATTGGAAGACAATACATTTTATTGAGGCACAAAATGAATCATGCTTATACCGGATCCCCTGAAGCAACTCACCGAACCGAGGTTAAGAACCTGACAGGAAATGGCAATAACGTTTTGATGAGTCATGTAACCATCTCCATCCTTTTGGTTGTGGTTGAGGCCAAATTAGAATCATTCAAGTGAATTCTCGCCAATATGCGATGTGGCCAGCTTTTAACTTCTCCCCACTTTGCAAAATAGTGATGGCATAATCAGGGTGGAAAAAGGTAGTTAGCCTTTCTGCTTACAACATTTTAAAACGTTTAATAAACAGGAGTTCCTGAAGTCTCCATTTCGTTAAAAAAAATTTGCTCCTGACCAACCGATGTCGTGCTCGGGTGAACAAGTTATAGCAACGTTACTTGTTTTTTCTAAGATGTACTGCAATGCCAGTCCTTGCAGGTTACTTCATACACTAGACTAGACTGAATGCCCCTTTATGGGTTGTGCAGATTAACCGGTGTACAAATGCTTCAGAAATCCTACATTCTATGAGGGTTCAATGACTCTTTGTTGGTGTATGGTTTTTTTTGTTACTTGTATGGTTCAGACAAAGCTGCTGTAGCAGAAGTGCTCAAAGTTCATCAGAAGCGCTTGTTCATATTTGTTATGATCAGGAGTTTGAGTGATATTGCGTCGTAGCTTTCGCCCGTATCCCGGTCCATTAGGGAACAGTCCGCACATCACGCACATAAGCTAGAAAGGGTGTTTGTACACCATCCTGCAGAAAACAGGTGACCTCTGTTTCACTGCGCAGGTCTCCGCTTTACGCTGTACTCACTGTAGCAGTCTGACTCCTTGGTGAAGTTCGGCTTGGTTACCGTTGCTCAGCCTAAATTTAGCTTTGTGCTTACCTGCTAACATGTTCGTTTCATAAGCTGCGCATGTGGTCATTGTATCTATCTTTCAAGGTTTTTGCGGTGAAGCCATAATAAATCCTCGTTTCCGATCCGTAGTCCACAGCTGCTTCGTAGATGAACTGTACCCCCTGCATCTTACACCACTGGGATATTCTTCCTCCTGGAAACGATATCGTTGGGATTCAGTCATTTCGTTGCTGTTGAGATCTTCACTTTTTATCACAATTGTCACCTTTTTATCACAATTGTCACCGCCCACACAACTGTAGCTTAATATCAATGGGTCGTTGTTGAAACTTTGCGGGAGAATATTTTTACAAGGTTAAACGATTTTAATCTACCTTGATTGTCGCGTTCTTGTATCTGTAGCCACTTAAGGTTTTATCGTATATCTCCTTGCTTCTGTCAACTTACTTCGTACGTGTGACCTTGAAATCAACATGGTTAGCAAGATTTCGATCGTTGCTGTTGAGATTTTACTCGGCGTAGACGTAGAGTGACTTGATGCCTGGTTTCCTGAACGGATAAAACTTACTTGTGTTTATCTCCAAGGTCATGTCAAATAAGTCCATTTTCTCAATATTTATGTCTGTAGCAATTTTCAATCTTTTGTGTTTACAAACAGCCGATTCCATCGTCTTTGTATAGTCTAACTGCTTTCTAAACAACTCGACGAGGTCGTTCAAGATTGAAAGGCCTATTAGTTCGCTGACCTCCGCACCGTCAAAACTTACTCTGACACATAAACATAAACAGCGTCTCGCTGGATTGTTTTGATCTGTGAACCTCTGTCGTCAATGGGTTAAGATTGTCGCAAAACCAGACACTTTCTTCAAAGTTGTGGGGAATGTCAGTGAATCGCTTTGCAAATGCAACGGTGCTTTCTTGAGAATTATTTATGATTGATGGATGAAAGTCAAAAATGCCGAATTTCATAAATTTGCTGTTGATTGTTTTGTTTGATCAGAAATATCGATGGTTGGCGGTTTGGCCTTTTGTTGAATTATGTGGTATTTCTGGAGGTGCAGTTGATCTGATGGAGATAAGTTTTGCTGACCTTTCGGGTTTCATTTTTGGTGTGTTTGATGGAACGTCATTTGAGGTTGTTGCTGAAATCCTCTTTGTCATCTTCCATTGCAATACGTGTCACCTTTTCAGCCACAGTGTCTATTCTGTCTGCAATTTTTGGTGTTAGAGCAATATGGTCAGGTTAATGTGAACCAATTTCGTTTTTGTGCGGCTTTGTAATGTTTTCCACTAACAGCTTGTCAAACTGGGCCGTGCTCACGTTTTTTTTATGTTACCTGACGTTTGTGAACTGTTACCTGACGTTTGTGAAACGAAATTATGTTACCTGACGTTTGTGAATTGGGGATTATTACCACGTAATTTTTGAGTTGGTTTTTAACTGATGGTGGACTCAACCCCGCCTTACGTCGGGGTTATCAAACTAATTACGTCGGCTGCGTACGTCGGGGTTATCAAACTAATCCATCTCACACTGCATACGAAGCATTCATTCTGTCTTCACGATAAAACTCTTAGTAAATACTGTCTTGCTAGGTTCAGCAATCTTTTTCAAGGAATAAGAGAAGCTTCTCGTTTCCATTCCTTCCTAGATAAACTGGCTTTCAGTTTGCTCAGCTAGTAATAAATTATCCAGAAAATCTTGCGTTACTTTACGTTGCGCGTTTATTGGCGAAAGTTATTTTTCGGTGTCCCAGCGCCTTAGTTTTAATTTGTATGAAATTGTTTAACGTTTGCGCCAATAAACTCTCTCTCTCTGGAAAAATCCATTACGGGAGCACCACTGGAAAAAAACTTCCGACGCCCATGTGGGTCGCCGCGATTGTTTCTTGTTGCTGCAACGAGCATTCCGTGTGTGTACTCGCCTGTGCTTTTGTTCACACGTATCTCGGGCTGTGATTGCATGTTCTTGTGAATATTCGCTCCTGTTTCTCATTGCACCCACTTGTTTTGATTACTGGTGTGTTCGTAAATATTTTATGTAATTGTTATTTCATTTAAAAGCTACGAAAGGCGATCGGAAGATTTCATGTATGGATTTTATTTGAACGCCTAGCATTCCACATAATTGAGTTTGAAGATTACAAAAACAGGATAACATGGTGATTTGCACGTTTTGGATTGAGCTTACCTTGTTAGGAAGTGTCGGTGACAGTTACTGTTTGCTGCGCCATTTGCGTCACACTGACCTGCTGATGTCACGGAAGTTTATAAATTTCGCTCAAATTGAAGTTCTTTGATTGTCAGGCAAGGCCATGCAATGCAGAGTTCAATTCAACACTGGCTTTTGTACTCCTTTGGAGTATTACGAGTGGTCTGCAGCGCCCATCTCCGCTTGGTTGCACTGTGAACCATGCGGCTGCTTCTGCAGTGAATGCTGCACTGGCTGGAGTCAGTGGCAGCATCGCGCCTGAATCGTTTCCTTGTTCGCATCCATCAACGCCGAGCACGAGGCTGAAAAGTATCCGGTATGACCCGACCAGGAATCAAACCCAGCCTACCAGCTTTGGCTGCGCGTGCTCAGCTAACTGTAATACCACGTCCACTACTAGAGCTTGCTCTGAAAAGTGTGTTAAGAAACTGCAACGTGTGCTTAGCTGTGCTTACTGCTGTTTGTCGTAATCGCTTTGCAAAAATATCAATGAGTTGGCATGGTCCCTTTCGGTAGTACTTTGAAATGACTTAACAGGAAACTTTTCAAAGTTTTGAAGTGGAACAGTAGGAACCTCATATCTTTTGTTTTAATTTAACATGCCGCTTTAAGCCAGATATCAGCTTCGGTGCTTTTTGTTTGAATAATGTGTTGCTTTCGTTCGCCCTTGAAATGGCTGTGCTCAATACAAGTTATTCGTGGTGATAACGTGTGTGTTCTTGTGATAAGCTAATAATTGTGTAACACGTTTCTGGATTGTTCTGGCTAAGAGGCATGCAAAACAAGAGCTCATCCCTGATAAGTTCATTTCACGCATTTACTTTCCCCTTCACCTTGAAATCAGTGCTAGAATGTAAGAACCGCTGCAGTAATGCCAATATGTACTACCAAGGTGGCACCAGGAAAATGTGGCATCGCCAACACGTTGCGATGAACTGTCTTGAATAGCATCATGATTTTTAAAGAAAAAGCTTGTTACTGACAATATCACCACTTGAGAATCTTATTCCGCAATTCTGTATCACAGACAGGCCCGTTTGGACAAAGGCAAAGTAGGTGGTGTTTCCAGACCCGCGCTTCCTACCTAGAGCCTGCAAAGGTAACAGAAGCTTGGAACTAAATCACGAATTGAAAAGGTATGCGATGACAACGTAAGCATTGCAAACACTTTAAACGAGGGGTTGCGGATGGAGGCGTGCTCAAAGGTAACAAGGCGTTAATCTGGGGACTTGTGCAAAAGACATTGATTTGGTTTAACTATTCTTGGAGCATTCGTTAAAGGGCATCTGGTTCCCAGACTCATCTTAGGGTGGGATCGCTGTTTCAGTGGCGTAGCCAACCCAAAAGTTTGGAAAGGGCAAAATTTTTTATTTTAGGCCAGGGGTGGGGAACCTACTTAGTATCACGGGCCTCATAAATTGTGGCTTATCACTGGCGGTGGCGGGCCGCAAATAACAATTGATTTTATCCTAAAATTCTTCCTTTATCTTACTATGAGGGATGGATGCCTCTTATGGCACACTATCTCAGGGGATAGATGCTTCTGGCTTACTGTCTAAGTACCTCCTTACCATGGAGCTTCGTTTTGACGCGATCTTGTACTCTAAATTGGGTAACGAAAATTCTTATGCGGGCAATATCAAATGTTCACACGGGCCGCATTTGCCCCGACGGCCGCAGGTTCCTCACACCTGCTTTAGGCGATTAACACTATTTTGTTTGGGATAACGCCTCTCAAAGCGCAAAATTACTATATACTGTAATATGAAATTTGGTGGAGGGGCATGGCTCCGTAGGCCCCTTCTGGCTACGCCTATGCGCTGTTTGTGTCATTCATTGCAATGTCAGTTACAGTAGAATTTGCCTCATTCGTCACCTCAAGGGGATTGGAAAAAAAGTGACGATTTAGGCGAAGTGGCGAATTATGCAAACAGGTGAAAACTCTATCATAGCAGCTCGTATACATATTGTAGTAAAAAACAAGTTTATGAGGTTGTGGTTGTTTACTAAATTAAACTCTTTAAATCCTCTACTCTGTCTAGACTGCTCCATTTAATCTAATACCTTTTCGCACCTCGTGCATAAATTCGATAAAACAAATTGCGAGGTGCAACAATTCCCAGATAAAGGTCTTTAATGTGTTTGACTCCCCACACGTGTTGAACTACAGTAGCTGCTTAAACATCAAAAGCAAAACCGCAAATGACGTCTTAGTCGAGCAAAACGCTTCTCAGGGATAGAAAGAGGTGACGAATTAGACGATGGCGAATTATACGAACAGAAATCTACACACAAAAGATAGGAATTCTGCCGGGACCGACGAAAAAGTAACGAATTAAACGATAACAAATTAACAAATTCTACTGTATTTTGAAATATGGCAAATAATGCATAGGACTGTGATCATGTCTTCTTGGCGTAAGTGACATGACGCAAAAGCCAATATCTTGTATTGAACGCAAAATTAATAATCAGTTTTTCAAGTTTTGAGCAATTATTTATAAGACCCATTCAACTTTTAACCAGTTTTATCTCACTCTGTAACTATAGTCAAAAATCATTGAAAATGGAACTGCTGTTTATCGAAAGGAATCATTCCCCAGTTAAGAATCAGGCACTAAAATCTTACAGAGTATATATTGCGCCTACCAGGTAGGCATCATCTGCTCATATTCAAATAAAATGAAAGTGAACTACGGAAAAATTACCTTTAATGTTATAGATGCAGTGGCGTACGCAGAAAAATTTCTTGGGGGGGGTTGATTCAGTGGCATATGGTAGTCATTTATATTTGGTGTTCGCTGTTTGTGACGTCACAATTTGACGTCATATTCATGTGTTTGTTGGCATAATAGGCATATTCTTCTACACGCACTCCCCTTAGTTTTGTAAAAAATCAAGCCCTACACACTCTCCTTATAATAAAGTTTTTGTAAAATATCAAGCTCAAGCGGAATTTTAACCACAACCCCTCCCCCCCCTTGTGTACGCCCATGTATAGATGTAAAATTTGCTTTCCTTTCTCTGATGAGGTTACTTCTTGGCAGACTTTATGCCTTTATGCTTGTACAGAACGTCATTGCTAGGGCTATTTTTATGACCTAAAAATTTTGATAATATGACTTTATTTTTCAGAAAATGTGACTCTATATGACCAAACAAAAATGACTGACCTAGAAGGTATACAACTACTGTACAAAAAAGCATTACCAACGAAAATAGGCATGAGACGGTAGCTGTTGCAGTTGACTGCATCGCCTTGAAATACTGAGGCAAGCACAAGAGAAAGATGGCAATTCAGGGCATTAACTAACAGGAAAGCAACCAGCAGCAATAGAGATCTATCACTGACTTTACTCTACTACTACTAGGTTGCACTATCATTATATAGGGATAAGTGAACTATGATAATTCACTTGTGGTGACTATCACAGTGACTTGCTACTCATGGGCACCATCTAGCGGTGACCATTTATTTTCATGTGGTGCCATCTCCAGGCCGCCACATAGCCCCATGGTTTGTTGAAGCCCCACTAAAATAAACAGCTGAAAACATGAGCAAAACATATAGTATGGTTTGAAGTTCGAAGCAAATTGAAAGCTTGCATGAACATTGGTTTATTTCTTCGGGGAAGCAAGAACATGCATTTTTAGGCAGTGCATTACATTTCATCCAAATAACTTGGTTCACCTACGTCTTTGCCAACATATGCAGGGTGCCCAAGTGGGTTCAATTTGCAGGATGCAGCTTAGACCTATCG